>Ga0256843_1000095_pt1 | contig 74306 bp, 64 predicted proteins | sample AlvinellametaG_FD_191572 | JGI IMG/M metagenome (GOLD analysis project Ga0256843, IMG submission 191572) | Pompeii worm associated microbial communities from hydrothermal vent at the East Pacific Rise, Pacific Ocean - Alvinella | ecosystem: Host-associated > Annelida > Integument > Unclassified ... | reverse complement strand
TCATCCCAAATGAAATCACCCAAGCAGTAAGTTGGTTTATAGATTCCAGCATCTAAAGTTGTATTGTTTGCATCTTGGATGGTGACTGTATCACTCTTACCGTCAGAGTCCACATCGCTATCAACACTATCATCATCCCCAGCATTTTGCTCGGTAAATAGATAGTTTTTAGGAAGCGTACTCTTATCTACTTGGATGTAGTAGTCGCCATTTTCCAATCCGCAGAACTGATACTCTCCAGAGCTATTTGTTTCAGTAGAACCAAGCTCATTGCCATCAGAATCGTAGAGTTTGATAGTAACATTCTCAATTCCAAGCTCCCCGTCATCTTGGATACCATTACTATTATTATCATCCCAAACTAAATCACCTAAACAATACTTAGGCTGATAAATCCCACCATCTAAAGTAGTATTATTTTTATCGACAATTGTAACTGTATCACTTTTACCATCATTAGGATTTATATCACTATCAACCTCATCATCACTTCCTGCATTTTGAGTAGTGAGTTCATATCCATCTGGTAAAGAAGTTTTATCTACTATAATATAATAAGTACCTCTTTGAAGATTACAAAACTCATATTCACCACTCGAATTAGTTTCTGTAGATCCTAATTCCTTGTCATTAGAATCATAAAGAGTAATTGATACTTTGTCTACTCCATCTTCATTATCGTCTTGAATTCCATTATCATTCTTATCATACCAGATAAAATCTCCAAGACAAAAACTGTTAAGATAAGCTCCTACATCTATTGTGGTATTGTTAGAGTCTATAGAGATGCTTCCCGTTTCACCAGTACTATTGACATCACTATCTAAGCTATCATCTCCTCCTTGGTCTTGTGGAGAAAATGAATATCCATCAGGTAGAGTATCTGGGTCTACTTTAATAGAGTAATCCCCAGGTTGCAACCCACAAAATTTATATTTTCCATTATCATCTGTCGTAGTGTTGGATACTTCTTCACCATCTGAATCATAAAGAGTAATTTTTACATTTGCAATGCCAGGCTCACCGCTATTTTGGATACCGTCAGCATTTTTATCATCCCAGACATAATCTCCAAGACAGATCATTCTAAAACCAAAATCAAAATCATGATTATTAAAATTTGTAGTAGTCAGAGTAATGATTGCATTTGTTTCATCACTATCAATTACAGCATCACTATCTCTATTATCACTATTATTGCTATTTGCATCTGTGACAGTCAAAGCTCTATTTCCTAAGTTTTGGTCATTTAGTGAGATACAGATTGAGTAAGTATTATCATATTTCAAGGTATTGTCATCAGTCATATTTACATTATTTGGACCACCAAAATAGTAATGTCCTTCTGCATCAGTTGTTGCCTCTCCTACTTGAGTACCACTACAACTATCGCCCTCATAGAGCTTGACTGTTACATCTGAAATAGGGTCTTCATTAGCATCTTGGATTCCATCTTCATTAGCATCATCCCAGACATAATCTCCAATCTCAATAGGAGCTATATCTCCTAAGAGTTCTACATCTCCAAATCCCCCAGATTTTCTGAAATATCCATCCTTTTCATCTGCTTCACTATTATCGACAATCACCATAGAAGAGACTTTAAAACCAAACTCATAATCCTTATCATCAGAACCTTTGTAATCATGATTTGCTAAAATTAAAAATCCTCCAGGCTGAGTCCAACCATTAACATCTATAGCAGAGATCAAGACTTTTGCTGTACCAAGAGCTTGAGCTACACCACCGAGTGAAGTTTCATGATGACCATGTAGTGGATTGGTTTCATTTGCATCATCATTTTCATCAAAATATTCACCTGGGTAATATTCATAATAAGTTTGTGGAGAGTCTCCATCATCATCATCTGGGTCATTGACCTCATATTTATGGCTTGGACACTCAGTATCTGCTAATTCACTAGTCTCATCTACATATGTGCCACTATCTGTCCTACACATTCTTCTAAGATCACCACCATTGTATGGATTAAGTGTATTAAATGAACCTCTGTCTAAAAATCCTAAAATCAGATCTCCATTATTATCAAACTCAATATCAGCTAAGATTGGAAATCTAGGTTTTGGTTCTGAAGCAGCATCCAACTTTCCATCTAGATCTTGCCAGTTTTTCCAAGGTTCTGGTTCATCAGATGCATCTTTATCATCTTCAAAGTTTAAAATACCAGGCTCTTTGTTATATTGTAAACTGCCAGTTTTGGCAAAAAGAGACCAATTTTTACCATCAAATTTTTGTACAGCCGCCCCAACATCATCTTCTATCTTGTTCTCACAGACTGAGCCTATAAAAATATTATCACCCCTTACTTTCACAGCCCAAGGTCTAACCATAGCATCATCACAATCTCCACCATACGGATTAGGAATATCAAATTTTTCTATATTATTAGGATTTGCAATCTCAATTTTGTAGAGCTGTTTTTTACCCATATTGACTGTGTAGAGATATTTTTCATCTTCACTAATATCCAAATCCCCAAAGCCTGCTCTTGCTGAATAAGTAGATACATTGATATCACTATTTGCGTGATCTTTGGATATATCATCTTCTCTTTCACCTTGAGTGATATCCAAGTCATAACCTATTTCACTATTATCAAGTAGTAGAAGGCGTTTGGTCGTAGGATTGTCTACGCCGTTGGAGATATCTGTGACATATATTCCTCCAAATTGATCAACTAAGCTATTACCATCACTATCATTATTTTCTGGTGCAAAAGTCAATCTTCTAATAACAGCAGATGTGTAGATTTTTTTGGTCGTTCTAGCATAGGCTACTCCCCAAATTGCTCCTGTCTGGCTTTGAGTAGCTAATATTTTTCTTTTATCATTATTATTGATATCTCCATCCTCTGGCATAGGACCATAAAAAATAGTACCAAGCTGATCATAATCTTCTATCTTATGAACATCATCTTCTGTACTATCATAGTAGTATCTACCAGGATGAGCCGCAACGATAATATCTGGATTTTCTTGAATCCAGCTAGCCGGAGATGCTACAGATACATCATAATTATCCCCATTTTTTATCAACTCCACCAATGATTTAGCTCCACCCTCTCCATTGGCTGATGTATAGTATCCTTGGCTACTTGGATCCACCACCACAATACAGTCTGAAGTTGTCTCTAGTGTATATTTACCATTGGAGTCTGTTGTTGCAGTCACCGTCGAACCATCAGCACAATATCCAGTAACACTTACATCTGAAAGGTTCATGTCATAGCCATTATTTTCTCCATCAAGATTATAATCAACAAAGACTGTCCCAGTAATATCTGCAAACGCCATAACTGACAAAATTACAAATGTAAGAATTTTAATATAAATCATCCTCATAATTTTCTCCTTTCTCCAGAATAGAATTATTTAAAAATAACTATTCTTTTCTAAGAGATACTAAAAAAGCTCTCCACAGCAATATCTAAGAACCAAGCAAGCAATAAAGATTTAATTTTTTTTAAAAAATAGACACAAACGATAAGTAAAAAGTAGCAAATAATAATTATAAATTCTTTTAAAAGAGTACTCTAGACTCTCAATAGTTATATTATACCATATTTGCTTAAAAAGAAATAAAATTGATTTATTATAGTTATTAATATCTAATATTCTTTTTTTATTTTTCTTATCTATGATTTTTTTTACTTTATCTTTTTATTTTTTATAGTTAAAAAGTTAATTTTAATTAATATTCTAAATATCTATTATTGATGAACTTTTTAAAAATAGATTAGATTTTGATCTATATCAGGAAAACTGTTTAAAACATGTAACTTTTTTGATGATTTTTTAAGAAAGAAGCAATAATTATAAATAAAACAGTTTGCGACTTTTTTAATGGTACAAGGATATTTTTTTAATTAACCTCTGATAATCTATATAAATTGATCATTTTTTAACGAAAAATTAACTAATTTAAAGAGGATTTTTTAGCAAAAAAGATAAAAAATAGAATTTTTATTTTGAAAGAGAGCCTTTTAAAAAGACTCTCTACTAAAAAGCAAAAATAGATTCATTTTTTATAAAAAAATTGAAATTTACATTCTACTTTCAGTAAACCTTAAGCATTTGTTTACTTATTGTTAATTAGTAAATTTAAACTCTTTTGTTCTTGTTTTATAATTAATCTTTTATCTAAAACTATAATCTTTACTCTAATATGACTAAACCATACTCCATCAAATGGTATTATTTTAATTCTTGATTAAGCTATATCTCTTTAAATTCTATTTCCAAAAATTTGTTTACCAACTTTCGCCGTAAAGCCCCTGCCTTCAGGCATGGGGATATAAGGAGATCTTGTGCTTTAGCACTCTCTTTGAGAAAAGATTTTCGGGAGTTTATCTCCCTTGAAAATCTTTTGTAATTATTGTATAATAAACAAAAGGTTGGGATGACGACCTTCGGCATAGGAGATGTAAGACCTTTAATAAAAGGCAATCTCCGTTTTAAAGCCAGAATCCCCTTGATTTATCAATGGGGAGTTCGTCAATAAGAAAACGAAGATATTTTTACTATACAAATTAATTTTGATTTTTTATTTTTTCTAGTAGTGTTAAGATAATTTCCACGCCTTTTATAACAAGTATTTTCTGATAAAAGGCAATAGAAATAAATTTTAGAGAATATCTTTTCTTCTGAAGAGAGCAAATCCAAGCATAGCAAAAGCTACACCAAGTAAAATTGGATAAAAAATAGAGTAGATTATCAAAAGGGTACTACCTAAAGTATCAAGTAGATAGTATGCCACAGGGCCAATCACTGTAAGTTCTGGGTCAAAAAGGCTAATTGCACCGATTCTAAAACTCTCAAGAGGATTCAGCATAGCAATAGTAATTACTAATCCATCATCGACTCTATTTTGCATCATAAGTCCAATCAATGCAACATCTATGAATCCTAGGAGTACTATCCAAAGACCAAAAGATACCCCAAGCCCAATATCATGAGATTTTACAAGAGTAGAGATGAAAAAAGCTATTCCCAAAAATGTGATACAAAGAGCTAAAATCAAAAATGAGTATAAAATTACCATTGCCCAAGGAAGCTCTCCACCTTTGTAAACACCCCAAACTACACCAATAATTAGGGCAATAATTACAGGAAAAAAGACAGTAACAAACCTCCCTAAGAATTTACCCCAATAGTACTCTTTTAAAGAGATAGCAAAAGAGAGCATATATTCTAAAATATTACTCTCTCTATCACCTGAAATTGATTTGACAGTAGTAATGAGTATAAAAATCGGTAAAATTACAATTGTAATCTCAATAAATACAAGCAAAAGTCTACTCAATCCACTAAAACCCATTACTACAGAATCTGTAATTCCACTAACAAAAAATAGTCCCATCAAACCACCAAAGACAAAGCTATAAAGATAAAACCACTTTGACCTCAAGGATTCTCTAATATCTAAATATGCAATCAAAAGTAAATTTTTCAATTTGGCAACCTTCTAGCTTGATTATTTCTTTTTTCTATCTCCTCTACTCTTTTGGAAAGAGTCTCAAAATCTATCACTTTTTTACTCTCTAAAGTACTATTATTTTCATAGGCTTGAAAACCATAAGCCATTGGTGTAACTGCATCATCTATATATTTAGCACTTCTAGCATCAATCCACTCTTTTGTTTTACCATCTCTTACCCATATTTTCGCACTCTCAGTCCAAGGGATTTTCTCCTCTTTTAGCCAAAGCACCGCACATCCAATATCATCAAAATAGTATACTTTTTTACTTTTTGGATTTATGATTTCTACTGCAAAATCTCTATCGCTTAGCACCATTTTACATCGTTGACACATATCCCTATCCCAATGTACTTTTCTTGGGAGATTACTATCACTCTTTTTTCGACAGCCACCAAAAAAAATTGCCAAAATGGCAAAAAGGATAAAACTAAATCCTCTCATCCTCTACTACCTTTCCAAGCTCCATATAAATTTGTCTATTGATTAACCCCTCTAGCTCTTCGACTCTGTGTGTAATATAAATCGAGGAGTAATTATCGCCTAAACCTTTGAGTAGATTATAAAAGTCATCTCTAGCCTTTGGATCAAGACTGGCTGTAGGTTCATCAAAAATTAGAAGTTTGGCATTTTTTGCTAGAGCAATGGCAATTAACAGTTTTTGTTTCATTCCTCCAGAGAGCTTAAAAAAAGGCTTATTCATCTGAGATTTTAGCTCTAGTCTCATACTATTTGCTATCTCTTCCACTTTTTGGCTGGGAGTATTAGAGCTTTCCTGCACAAAATGCAAAAGCTCTTTAATTGTGAGTTTGATTGGTGGCGGGAGTTGAGGGATGAATCCAATACTCTTCAAGATTTCGACTCGGTTTTTTGTGGGATTTATCCCATTGACAAGAATCCTTCCCTTATCTAAATAATAAAAACCTAAAATTGAGCGAACCAGAGTAGTTTTTCCTGCGCCGTTTGGTCCAAGAAGAGCTATCTTATCCCCAATTTTGATGTTTAAATCAACCCCATCTAATACAGGAGAACCCATAAATTTTTTATAAGCACTCTCTACCTCAACAATACTCATTAGACCAGATCCTTAAGTCTAAAAGTGTAATTGTAGGCATCAGTATGGCAAACATCAAAGCATCTTCCACAAAGTGTGCAATCTCCGTTGATTACAATCTGCTTATCTACTCCTTTCTCTTTTCTAGCTTTGTCATACTTTGGTTTGATAAATTCGATGACATGAGGCTCAAAACAGGCATCCAAACAGGCTCCACAGTGGTCACACTTACTCATATCCCACTCTACTTTTGTAGCACTTACCCAGCCAAGCATATTATAAGTGGTTCCGACTGGACAGATATATTTACACCATGCTCTCCTAGAATAGAAAACTTCAAAAGCTAAAATCACTACTACCCAAACAATAGCTAAAGACCATCCATAGACAATAAAACGGCTTAAAATACCAATTGGATTGATTATTTCAAAAACCAAAAAACCATCAATAAAAGTCATAACCAAAAAAACAGCCCAAAAAGCAAATCGGATGTTTGGATTCCAACTTCTCTCTTTGATAATTTTTTTATGGACGAGTTTTTGATGCCAATACTCACCAACTTCACTCAAAATTCCATACGGACAAGCCCAAGCACAAAAACTTTTACCGCCAACTAGCAGATAAAAAACGGCAATAGTTACAGATCCTATTATCATATTAGTATGGATTTCATGAGTAGCCACCCAAGTCTCAAGAGCAGTAAAAAGGTCAATAAGGTGAAAACCAAGAAGCCTTGAACCACTCATTGTCCCCTCCAAAAGCTGAATATCGATATGAAAAGAGAGGAAAAAGGCGATATTTATCAAAATCACACTCACCCATCTCCAAAACCTAATAGTAGGTCTTGTTTTGCCATCTTTTGTCTTGTAAAAAAAAGTAGAAAAGAATGAGGCTCTAATTATATCTTTGATGCTGGAGTTGTATCTATCCATAATATCCCCCTCATCTTTACTACTGTTTTGCTTTTTGAGCAAATGAGCCAATCTCTTTTGCCAAAGCCTTTAAGTCACCCTCTTCCATTTTTGATAATAGACCATACATTACATAATTTTTTCTCTTGCCACTTTTGAAGTCTTCCAAATCTTTTAGGACTTTTTCTTCACTAAGCCCTATCAATTTTGGGCCTATGATTCCTTCACCATTTACGCCATGACAAGATGAGCATTTCTGTTTATAGAGTGGACTCACTTTAAAAGCCATAGCATTTCCTGCTCTATCTTTTAAAGCTTTTAGTTTCTGTTGAGTCTCATCATCTTGCTTTTTAGTCTCATTCTTTGTGATAGGCTCTTTTACTTTAGTAGCTTGAGTATTTTTATTGGCTGGGACTTCCATTTTGGTCTTTTCTATGATTTTAGCAATCTCTTCGAATCTATTTGCTTCGCTATCTAAATTCATCATAAACAAAAACGCTCCCACACTCAAAGCTGTAGCCACACCTGCAATTATATGTTTTATCATTTTCTACCCTTTCTTAACTCTTGAATTTGTGCATTAAATTTTGCTATCTCATCAGCTATCGATTTTAGCTTTGCATCATCCATCTTTGCTACTAGCTCTTTCATCAGTACGTTACTCTTTTTGCCATTTTTAAAATCCATAATCCTCCCATAGATAAAATCTCCACTCTTACCCAAAAGAGAAGGGCCAATTACACCATTGGCATAATCATCATGGCATGGAGAGCATTTGATAATAAAATCTCTACTAAGACGGTTTATCATAAGTTCTACTTGCACTCTTTCATAAGGAGAACGAATATTTAAATAAGCATCTAAAGTTGTTCTTACTTTTTGCTCTTTTGTAGAGTTCTTCTCTTTGTTGTAGGTGTAGTAGAATTGTCCACTATTTTGCTTTGACTTTTCACTCTTAGAATCGGTCTCTTTTATCACATTTTGAGTCACTTTAATCTTGGGGGTCGATGAGGTAGTCTCTTGAGAGCTTTTATCTTCATTACCACACCCCAAAAGCATCACTACTGCGATAGTTAAGCACACTTTTGCTCTTTTTATCATCTATTATCCTTTTTTACCATAAACTTCTTGATAGCTTTTTCTTGGGATTATTTTTATTACATCTGTAGGACACAGCTCCACACAAGCCCCACAGCCATTACATGCTTCTCTAATCTCTGGAAGCAGACCACCACCTTTTGCATCGACCATCCCAATTGCTTTAGTTGGGTCTGGATGAAATGGACACATATCAGCGCAAATTGTGCAAGGATTTTCTCCTCTATGTTTTTCTAACTTTAAGAGTAAGTCTTTTTGTAAGGATGCCTTTTCACTATCATTTGGAGATTTTTGGACTTTATGAGACTTTCTCTCCTGTTCGCTTAAGACCTTTGTATGTTCATAGATTCTATCAATTGCACTATCAGGGACTGGCTTACCCTCTTTTGCTAGACAACCATCAGGATTGACTACTGCTACACCCATGTGTACAAATTCAATAGAGTCATGCTCATGGTTGAGCGCTCCACTAGGACATGCCAAAATACAAGGAAAAGCACTACAAAGATAACAACCTCTATCTCTTGGTTCGATATAAGCCATACCTACACCTACCTTGCCATCGACATCCTCTAAAATGATCGAATCATACGGGCAAACTTGCAGACATTGACCACATTTAATACAAAGACCCAAAAACTCCTCTTCATCTACAGCTCCTGGTGGTCTTAGGCGAGTTGGAGCAGCTTTTAGATAATTAGCACCAAAGATTCCTCCAGCTCCTACTAGTCCCAAGACTCCAAGACTAGTGATATTTTGGATAAACTCTCTTCTTTTTTTGCTATTTGTTGCCATTAACTTTCTCCTTTTTTGGCTCTTTCATAAGAGGTTTTTTATCTTCTAATAGTTTTAGAGGCTCTGAAAGTGGGGCAATTTTTGCCAAAAAATTCATTATAGAGATGACAGGTGAAGCATAAAAAAACTTTACATTTGGGTTTAGCATCCACATTCTATCTGCATAATAAAAAAGAGTGTGAGGTATATCCCCAATTCCATCTTTATCTCTATCAAATCCCTCATAACTATCCCAATAATTTCCTTCCCAATGGTTTTTGACTGAGTGGAGACTCACTTGGTCATCATCAAAAACATCATCGATATTACCTTTAAATATATTTCCTACGATATCATTATCGATACTCAAAGAGTGAAAGTAGACTCCAATTGAGTTGTAGATGATTCTATTGTCTTTTATCAAATTTCTCTGGTCTGGCTGAAAAGGACTTCTATCAATATAAAGTCCTCTTGCACAGTAGATTACAAGATTATCTTTGATTGTAAAGTTGCTACAATCTTTTAGACCTATTCCAAGCCCTGTATTTCCTAAGGAGTTTTTGACGATATTATGGGTGGCAATAGAGTCTTGGGAGTACATAAAAAATATCCCCACAGAGTTGTGATTATACTCATTGTAGTGGACATAGTTTTTGCCTGCATACATAAAATGCAAGGAGTAGCGCCCCCATTCACCTTTGTTATGGGTGATGTGATTGCCATGACTATACCAGATTACCATATCCCTAGAGAGATTTAGATGGTTATAGCTGATATTATTATCCACACTGTACCAAAGTCTAATGCCATCTCCTCGAAGTCCCAAAGATAAGTTTTTTGATTCGATATAGTTGTAGAGTATCTGAGAATTTTTGACCCCTTCTAAATCTATTCCAAAAAGACAATCTTTGATATCACAATTTTTGACTATTACTTTTGAAGCTTTTTTGATAGAGATTCCAGCATCTATATTTTCATGCTTTGCTCCACTATTCAATATTGTAAGATTTTCAAGTTTTACAAATGAGCTTCTAATTTTGACTACTGTATCGTTGCCATCTCCTATGATTTTAGCTTTTTTGTCTTTGCTAGAGATAATAAGAGGTTTGTCAATAATGATGTTTCCTCTATATTCTCCAGCTGGAAGCTCCAAAAGGGAGCCAGCTTTTGCTGAATTTATCGCCTCTTGGAGTATATTTTTTGCATCTAAAATTGAGACTAGAAGTAGAGCAATAAAAAGAGTCTTCATTCTCTTAATTGGTTTCCTCTTTTGCTAATCTTCTGGCTTTTCTTTTGCTCAATATTGCCAATAGGCTAAACAAAGAGATAGCAAGCAAAATCCAAAAACCAGTAGTCGGGTATGAGTGAGTAGTAAATTGAGCGACTTTACCATCTCCAAAGACTGTAGGCATGAAAGGCTTGATTTTAAATGCTCCCCAAGAGTGCATATGGTGTCCAAACCAATAGAGCCAATAAGCGTAAAAGCCCAAAAATACTACAGGCAATACGACAGGAATTAACATCAAAAGATCTAATATTTTGGAATCATAAAGCATATAAAAGACCAGCAAAAGTGCAACCAGCACCAAAGCATAAGGGGCAAATGCTCTAAGATATGGAGCTCCACGTTCCATTGGATCCATTCCGATAAAGTGATTAATAGTATTCATCTCATGAACATCACCGCTAAATCCATCAAAATGGTAATAGACTGGAATCCCCTCAGGAAAAGCCTCTTTTGGGTAGTTTGGAGCTTCAAGTGCGACATACCAAATTGGAGCAGAAACAACACTAAGCTCTGCATCTTCTGCTATCATTTTTGCCAAATCACCCACAGCATCTTTTGGAGTATTTGGACTGACATATTGACCCTTTTGATAAAAGTTCCACACTTTATAAGATATTGAAGGAATTTTATCTTCTTTTCCAGCCCGAACTAACTCTACGACATTGTGAGTAAAAACTGCAGGAATCACAAACCAAAACACCAGCAGTGCAAAGGCTATAAAAGTGAAAACTTTAGATTTGATGAGTGAGCTTTTCATATTCTTCCCTTTTTTAGATTTTGATTATTTTATATCAACAACCTCAAGAAAGTTTTGATACATATCAATTTTAAATGAATTTATAATAAATATTATTTTTAATAAACTTTCTTAAAGCAGTTGCGAGACAAAGAGCCAAAAGCTTGGCTCTTTTGACTAGGTTTGACAAATTAGAAGAGGTTTGCGTTTTTGTCAATCCACTTGAAGTACTCAATGATATCTTTAATCTGTTGGTCACTCATGCCTTGGTTCGGCATTCTAAGATTAAAGTAATCAATCATAGCTTTGACATAAGGATCTTCATATTTACTTTTTGGGTCTTTAATAAATTCAGCCACCCATTTTTCACCATTTTCATGTCTTTGAAGAACTCCTGTGAGGTCTGGACCAGAACTTACTTTTCCGACGACATGGCAACCACCACATCCACCTTCATTGAAAGCTTCTTCTCCTCTTTTTGCTGCTTCGCTCATTGGAGTAGCAATCTTTTTGACAAGAAGGTCTCTTGCTCTAATCCCAACATCAGCTGTTTTTACCATATACTGCCAAATCATATTCTCAAAGAGAATTGCTTTGTTAATGTCTCCAGCTTTGTAGGCTTCATCAGCTTTCTTCTTCTGCTCTGGAATTTTACCGTATTGGTCAAGTGCATCTTCAACTAGATTTTTAACTACAGGATACTTCTCATAGTGGTTCTCTTTTAAGAACTTCACAACACTCTGAATAACTTTATCAGTCGCATCATTTGTAGCCACAGTCTTTTTATACTCTTTTTCAAGTTCTTCTTTACTCATTTTTGCCATTTTTAGCTTCTGAGCTGACTCATACTTTTTGTTAGGGTCTTTAACTAGCAAGTAACCCATCATCTCTAAGTGCAAGGCAGAACAGAACTCTGTACAGTAGTATGGGAATACTCCCTCTTTATCAGCTTTGAAAGTAACTGCTACAGTTTTACCAGGTTCAAGTGAAGTGTGGACATTATAAAGGTCGATTGTAAATCCGTGAGTCTCATCTTCTGCTCTCTCTAGGTTTGTAAGATAGAAAGTTACAGTATCACCTTTATTTACAGTTACATGCTCTGGGTTGATATGGCTTCTTACCATTGTTCCATAGACATAAACATGATTACCTTTTCTAACAATCTTCTCTTGACCTGCTAGAGTTTTTCCGACATGAGTCTCACCTGTAAATGCAGATGTTCCCATTTTGTATCTTACATGTGGATGAAGTTTATCTGCTCTAATTGCTACTGCTTGGTGAGGCTCTCCAAGAGGTACAGGCATATCATAAAGAAGTTGCATCTTTTTACCACTAATATCGATTAACTGGTGGTTTTGTGGATGGAGTGGTCCAATATTGTTAAATCTATCGATTGCAAGTTTGTTTAGAGCAATGATATAATCTCCTTGAGGGTCTTCAGATTTACCTTCCATTCCACAGAGGTGACCAATATTATAATTTACATTTTGTCTATCTTGAACTTTACATGTAAGATAATCCCACTTTACAACCTGACTATCAACATAAAGAGATGTATAAATTTCACCATTTTTCCAGTTTTTACCAAACTGATTATGTAATGGTCCAAGTCCAAGCTCTGTTTGACAGTGAGCAGTCTTTTTAAGATCTAAAATAGGAATACCGTAAGGGTCTTTTCCTGCATACTCTTTTTTATCAATCAACTCTTTGATTTTTTCCCAGCTGTAAACTGTAGCGTGAGTATCTAGCTTACCACAAACTACAATATACTTTCCATCAGGACTCACATCCACTCCGTGTGGAGATTTTGGCTCTGGGATTAAAAATAGTGCATCATTTTTTACAGCTACATCAATTGGTACGACTCTATGACCATTTACAATTTTTACATTTTTATCATCTTTTGCAAGTTCTGCTAACTTTTTCCAGTTGTAAACATGCAAAAAGTCAGTATCATTTCTTGAGCATCCTGCCTCAAATGGAGGAAGCCCTTTTTCAATTCCACCAGTGTAGAGTTCTGAGTTAAAAGAGTTTGTAAATCCCCAACCATAACTTGCCTCTTTTCCTGCATCACTAAGGTCTTGCATGTATGGTGGCATCTCAATAGTAAACGATTTATCTGGTAAAATTCTACCCTTTTCGTGGTCAAACTTCCAGACAGTTACCCCACCTCTGTAAGTCTCTGCAAAATCTTCCATTGGATGGTAGTTATTATCAAGTGGAGCACCATATTGACACGCTTCTAAAATATACTCAGAGTTTGGAGTAAAAAAAGCTCCACCATGGTCTGATTTAAATACTGGGTTTACTACAATCTGTTTAGTTACAAAATCCTCTAAGTCAATTACTGCAATTCTAGGGTTTGCTTTGTCGTTAATTACAAGCCACTTACCATCATATTTCCCATTTGTCTCTGAGAGTCCTGGGTGGTGAGTATCTCCCCACGTAATCTCTTTTCCTCTAATCCAACCCTGCTTAAGAATTTTTTTGGTGTCATCATCATAGCCCCAACCCTGCCAAGGCTCTGGAGTAAATACACCAATATATTTCAAAATTCTCATCGATGGCACACCATAAACCATAATTTGCCCAGACTGTCCACCAGAACTAAAGACAATATATTTATCTCGTCCTCCACTTGGAGTATAAGTCTTAGCAGCTGCTAGCAAATCTTGCTGGGTGAGACCTCTATCTTTCATGACCTTTTCAAGTTCTGACTCAGCAGAGGCCAAGCTAACACTTACTAAAGCTCCAATTGCTATAATTGATAGCTTTTTGAGAATTCTTTGCATCCTCTCTCCTTATAATTTTTCTCTTAACTTTAAATTAATACAATATAGCAAAACTACATTGTATTAGTTCAATTTTACTAAAAGTAACCATATAAATAGTTGATTTGTGTTAAGAGCTTGTAACAAAATTAGAAAAAATGAAGATTTGTATATCAATTTTTTATAGAATCTACATAGTTTTTCTGCTTTTATGCTAAACAAGAGCAGAAAAATAGGCTTTTTGGAGCAAAAATCATAATAACAAAAAAAAGTATAAGCTTTTAATTAAAAAAAGAATAAAAAAATAAATTTAAGTTTTCTATAGCTTAAAAGCTTTATTATAAATTATTTTAAAATTTAATTACCTCATCCTCCAAGATTATCAGAGTTTTTTGGATAAAATCATCTCTCAAATAAAATGATAAGGAAGATTGATGGCGATAGATGCAAACAGACAAAAAGCTCTGGAGATGGCAATAAAGCAGATTGATAAAGCCTTTGGAAAAGGTACACTAATGAGACTCGGAGACAAAAAAATCGAGCCAATCGCATCAATTAGTACTGGCTCTTTGGGTTTGGATATGGCTCTAGGAATTGGAGGAGTACCTCAAGGCAGAGTGATAGAGATTTATGGTCCAGAATCTTCAGGAAAAACGACTTTAGCTCTTCAGACCATCGCTTCGGCTCAAAAAGATGGCAAAATCTGTGCATTTATTGATGCAGAGCATGCTCTGGATGTATTTTATGCCAAAAATCTTGGAGTAGATATCGATAATCTACTAATATCTCAGCCAGATTTTGGAGAGCAAGCTTTAGAGATTTTAGAGACAATTGCAAGAAGCGGGGCAGTTGATTTGGTAGTGGTTGATTCTGTAGCAGCTCTGACTCCAAAGAGTGAAATAGAAGGTGATATGGGTGATACTCATGTCGGACTCCAAGCAAGACTAATGTCTCAAGCACTTAGAAAACTTACAGGAGTCCTCCACAAAATGAATACAACTGTAATTTTTATTAATCAGATTCGTATGAAAATTGGAACGATGGGCTATGGCTCTCCTGAGACTACTACTGGCGGAAATGCTCTAAAGTTTTACTCATCTGTAAGAATAGATGTAAGAAGAATTGCTACTCTTAAGCAGGGTGATAGTCAAATTGGCAATAGAGTCAAAGCAAAAGTAGTCAAAAATAAAGTGGCTCCTCCATTTAGACAAGCTGAGTTTGATATTATGTTTGGAGAGGGAATCTCAAAAGAGGGAGAGCTTATTGATTATGGTGTAAAGCTCGATATTATCGACAAATCTGGAGCTTGGTTTAGTTATGGAGCTAAGAAACTTGGTCAAGGTAAGGAAAATGCCAAAAAGGTCTTAAAAGAGGATAAAAAGCTAGCCCAAGAGATTGAGGAGAAGATAAAAAATGCTCTTGGAGTAAGTGATACACTTGAAATGAGTCAGAGTGAAATTGATAAAGCAGATGATAGTAGCAATGAGTGATATAATTACAACTACAAAAAACTTTAAAGGAATAGAATGATTTTTATAGATGAAGTTTTTGCTGATGAGGTGTTAGATAGTAGAGGCAATCCGACAGTAAGGGCTACAGTAATACTTAGTGATGGTACAAAAGCCTCTGCAATTGTACCAAGTGGTGCAAGTACAGGTAAGCGTGAAGCTCTTGAGCTTAGAGATGGTGATAGTTCTAGATTTCTTGGCAAAGGTGTCTTAAAAGCTTGCGAAAATGTAAATACAAGAATCGCCGAAGCAATCGTAGGGATGAGTCCATTTAATCAAGCTGAAATTGATAAAACTATGAAACTTTTAGATGGTACAGACAACTACAGCGAACTTGGAGCAAATGCTGTACTTGGTGTATCAATGGCAGTAGCAAGAGCATCTTCTGAATCTCTTAAAATTCCTCTTTATCGATATTTAGGAGGTGCAAATGGTGTAGTAATGCCAGTACCAATGCTAAATATTATCAATGGTGGAGAGCATGCAGATAATGATGTAGATTTTCAAGAGTATATGATTATGCCAACAGGTTTTGAAAAATTTAGTGAAGGACTTCGAGCAAGTAGTGAAGTCTATCACACCCTCAAAAAGATTTTGGCATCAAAAGGTCATAGTACATCTCTTGGAGATGAAGGGGGATTTGCTCCAAATCTCAGCTCAAACGAAGAGCCAATTGAAGTAATTATGGAAGCTATTAAAGAGGCTGGTTATGAACCTGGAAAAGATATTGTAATTGCTCTTGATGTAGCCTCAAGTGAATTTGTAAATGATGAAGGCAAATATGTTTTAAAGTCAGAAAATAGAACGCTTTCGAGTTCAGAGTTGATAGATTATTATGAGGAATTAATCTCAAAATATCCAATTGTCTCGATTGAAGATGGTTTAAGTGAAGATGATTGGAGTGGTTGGAAAGAGCTTACAGATAGATTAGGCAAAAAAGTTCAACTTGTCGGAGATGATCTCTTTGTTACAAATGCCAATATTTTACAAGCTGGGATTGAAAAAGGTATCGGAAACTCTATTTTGATTAAGCCAAATCAGATTGGTTCTGTCAGTGAGACTATGCTTACAGTAAGATTGGCTCAAAGAAATGGCTACAAGTGTGTAATGAGTCACCGCTCAGGTGAGAGTGAAGATAGCTTTATTGCTGATTTTGCAGTAGCTCTAAATACAGGAGAAATCAAAACAGGTTCTACTGCTAGAAGTGAAAGAATCGCAAAATACAACCGTCTACTTGAGATTGAACAAGAGCTTGGTGAGTTTGAGTATTTGGGTAATTCTCTATTTTAATAATGCAAAATCGAAAGAGATTTAGAGGGGGATTTACAATTAGAGGTTTCCTCCTCTTTACCATCTTTGGGACACTTTTGGGATTTTATCTCAACTCAATTTTCAATGGTGATAATAGTATTAGAATTTTGTGCTTATTAAATCAAGAAAAAGAGAAATTAATCAAGAAAAAAAGAGAACTCCAAGAGATAAATAAAAATCTTCAAAAAGAGTATTTTGAGTTGATTAAAATGAATGGCTACTAAAAATATATACTTAAAAATTACTATTTGAGATTGAAATTGGCTTCACTTAAATCAAAATTAACTTTTAACAATACCATCCTCAAACCTCGATATTAACTCTTTTTTGATAGAATATTCCAATTTAACAAAGGTGAATCGAGTATGATTGAGTCATTAATTAGCAAAATAATAGGGACTGCAAACGATAGAAAAATCAAGCAGTATAGAAAAAGAATCCAAAATATCAACGCTCTTGAACCAAAATATGAGAAGCTAAGTGATGAGGAGCTAAAAGCTGAATTTGACAAGCTAAAAGATGCTGTTAACTCTGGTCAAAAGAGTCTAAATGATATTTTAGATGACTCTTTTGCTATTACTAGAGAAGCTAGTAAAAGAGTTTTGGGCATGAGGCACTTTGATGTACAGCTAATTGGAGGAATTGTCCTCCATGAAGGAAATATCGCAGAGATGAAAACGGGTGAGGGTAAGACTCTTGTTGCTACTTTACCAGTAGCTCTTAATGCGATGCTAGGTCGTGGAGTGCATATTGTAACTGTCAATGATTATCTAGCTAAAAGAGACGCTACAGAAATGGGTAAACTATACTCATTTTTGGGTTATTCTACTGGCTGTATTACTTCTGAAATTGGAGAAGGGGAGGAGAGAAAAGCTCAGTACAACTGTGATATTACTTACGGTACAAATAATGAGTTTGGTTTCGATTATCTCAAAGATAATATGAAAGTCAGACTTGAAGATAAAGTACAAAGGGAACACTACTACGCTATCGTCGATGAAGTAGACTCTATTTTGATTGATGAGGCAAGAACTCCATTGATTATTTCTGGTTCTACACAAAGAGATCCATCCTTGTATTTCAAAGCAAATATCATAGCTAAACAGTTAGAAAAAGGAGAAGAGCTACCTACCAAAGCTGGTGAACCCAAAAAGATGACAGGTGATTTTGTGGTGGATGAAAAAAATAGACACATCATCATGACTGAGCAAGGGTTAGAAAAGGCTGAACAGCTCTTTGAGGTGGATAATCTTTTTAGTCTAGAGAATGCAGCTATGGTTCACCATCTAGACCAAGCTCTCAAAGCTCATCATCTATTTGAAAAAGATGTAGATTATGTAGTAAGAGATGGTGAAGTGATTATTGTAGATGAGTTTACAGGGCGTCTTAGTGAAGGTCGAAGATACAGTGAGGGTCTTCACCAAGCAATTGAGGCAAAAGAGGGTGTAATCGTACAAGAAGAATCTCAGACTCTAGCAGAGATTACTTATCAAAACTACTTTAGAATGTATGAGAAGTTGGCTGGAATGACAGGTACTGCTCAAACCGAGGCTACAGAGTTTTCAGAGATTTATGGGTTAGATGTTATCTCTATTCCTACAAATGTCCCTGTACAAAGAGAAGATTTTAATGATTTAATCTTCATGAGTGAAGATGAAAAGTTAGATGCAGTTGTTAAAAGAGTAAAAGAGCTTCATAAAAAGGGGCAACCAATTCTTATTGGTACTGCTTCAATAGAAAAGAGTGAACTCATTCACGAAAGGCTTTTAAAAGAGAAAATCCCTCACAATGTACTAAATGCTAAAAACCATGCAAAAGAGGCTGAAATTATCATGAATGCTGGTCAAAAAGGAGCTGTCACAGTCGCTACAAATATGGCAGGACGGGGAGTTGATATTAAAATTGATGATGAGGTCAGGTCTCTTGGAGGTCTTGCAATTATCGGTACAGAAAGGCATGAGAGTAGAAGAATTGATAATCAGCTAAGAGGTCGTAGTGGAAGACAAGGTGACCCAGGAAGTAGCCAGTTTTTCTTGAGTCTAGATGATAATTTGTTGAGGATTTTTGGTGGCGACAAAATCAGAAATATAATGCAAAGAATGAATGTAGAAAAGGGCGATTATATCGACTCTAAGCTTGTTACTAGAAGTGTAGAAAAGGCTCAGAAGAAGGTGGAGTCTATGCACTATCAATCAAGAAAAGATATTTTAGAGTATGATGATGTAGCCAACTACCAAAGAAAAGCAATCTACGCATTTAGAAATCAGCTTTTGGATCCTGAATTTGATATTGGTGCTAAAATTGACCAAAATCGAGAAGAGTTGGTTGACTTTTTACTTCAAGAGGCAGAAATCTATCAAGGAAGTCCAAGTGAAGATTATGATTTGGATAGATTTGTCAAACTGGTATTAGAATATACAGGTGTAGAGATAAATATTGAGGATTTAAAGGGTAAAGATGCTGATGATATCAGAGATGAGACTATAAAAATCCTCAAAGAGTTTTATGAACAGAAGATGTCAATTCTCACCGAGGAGGGTAGAAAAGAGGCTGAAAAACTTTTAATGTTGGATGTCTTAGACCGTGAATGGAGAGAACATCTTTATGAGATGGATGTCTTAAAAACTGGGATTGGCTTAAGAGGTTATAATCAAAAAGATCCTCTTACTGAGTATAAACAAGAAAGTTATAGACTTTTTGAAGCACTTGTAAGAAGAATAAAATTTGAATCCCTCAAGCTTCTTTATACGATCCAGTTTAACTTTGAGACAGAAGATGATAGTCTAGAGGAGTTTGATAAATTAGGAGATGAAATGGAGATTGATGAAGAGGTTTTGAGTAGTAATGAGTTTCAAGAGACTCCAAATTCTACAGCTAATTCAGAGCATAAGCCTTATGTCTCTCCAAAAAAACCAAAAAGAAATGAGCCTTGTCCTTGTGGAAGTGGCAAAAAATATAAACAGTGTTGCGGTAAAAGTGGACCTAAAAAAGGACTTCTTGCCTAATGTCAACAGATAAAAATAGCTCTTTGCTCGTCAAAAAGATAATCAAGCACTATCTAAAGTACGACAAAGAGAACCCTTTTATTTTTATTTCTGCTATCTTGGCATTTCTTGGAATTAGTGCCGGAGTGATGGTACTAATGGTAGCAATGGGAATAATGAATGGGACTCAACAAGAGTTTGAAAAGAAACTTTTTGTGATGAATTATCCTTTGACTGTAATTAGTTTTGGTGATGGTGTAAGAGAGTCTACCATTCAAAGACTAAAAGATGAGTTTCCAGATATCAAAGTGAGTCCATTTTATACTACCCAAGTAATTACAAAATATCAAGATGCAATTCAAGGTGGACTTTTATATGGCGTTGATTTTAAAAAAGAGGCATCTATCAACTCAATTTTTGCTAAATCGATAGACCCTAATCAAGATTACAGTAAATATTCAATTATTGCAGGAGATGATTTAGCACTCACTCTTGGAGCAAAAAGGGGAGATAAGATTACACTTATCTTTTCTCAGTTTCAAGCTGCTGGATTTGGGAATTTGCCACTTCAAAAAAGATTCAAGCTAATTGGAAGCTTCAATTCTGGTCTAAATGCTTATGATAAAGCGATAATTTACACTTCACTTGAAGCTTTTGTAAAAATATTAAAAAAAGATCCCACAAGGTACGATGGCGTCCACCTTTTTGTCAAAAATCCTATGGAAGCAATCAAGAAAGTTAAAAAAATCCTTCCAGATGATACAGATGTAGAGGGGTGGTGGCAACAAAATGGTAACTTTTTCTCTGCAATGGAGATGGAAAAAAAGGCTCTATTTTTGGTGCTTTTGATGATTATTTTGGTGGCTTCTTTAAATATTATCTCTTCACTCTTGATGACGGTAATGAGCCGTAGAAAGGAGATAGCTCTTCTTCGTACGCTAGGAGCGACCCAAAGAGAGATAAAAAGTATATTTTTTCGTCTTGGGCTTGTTATTGGAGCTGGTGGAGTTTTAGCAGGGACTGCCCTTGGGTTTTTAGTTATTTGGATACTTAAAAACTTCGATATTATTCATCTTCCAGCTGATGTTTATGGCACATCAAAGCTACCTGTAGATTTGACTCCTCACGATTTTAGTATGATTATTTTGGGGACATTGGTTATAGTGATTCTCTCATCTCTCTACCCAGCCAAAAAAGCAGCATCGACAGACCCACTTAGCGTCTTAAGAAATGAGTAAATAGAGCCAATCCAATCATCGATTGACGATGGATTGGAAAATTGGCTAGCTTCTAAAAAGAGTTGGTAGTATTATCAACTCTTTTTGGGTTGGTACTTAATTATAGTTGGCTGGCTAAAGTTTGGTACATCATCATAACTAAATACAGCGTAGTATTTCTCTACATCTAAAGCCCCAAAACTATCGTAAGTGTAGCTGTCACTTCCTCCATAGAGTTTGTCTCCATCATATGGCGAAATAGGCTCTCTAAATGGATTTTTTATCACAAAAACTCCTCTAAAATCTTTATGTTTTGGGTTTTTCCAGCTAAGTTTTATTTTGCCATTATCGATGGTAAATTTCAAATTTGTAACGCTTGGAAGAGATTTTCTTCTTTTATTTAGATACTCAATCACAAGTTTGGGAGTGAATTTTGGATCAGAGTGGTGCCACTTGATTATTGAGTTTTTGATTAGTTTTTGCGGTCTACTAGGTCTTAATAAAAATGCTACTCTTTTGCTATTTTGGAGGATATTTCCCAGCTCACCAATTGCATAGCTATTAAAAACAAAAATCTGCTCTTTACTTTTTAGCTCATTAACACTCACATCGTAGCCTATATTTTCGATGATTCTTCTTTGTTCAATTGCTTTATAATCTCTTTTACTCTCTTGTTCTATCATCTCTAAGTGAAATCTAATATTACTTTTGGCGTAAACTTCGACCGGATTTAAAATAATATAGGCTCTAGTAATTGCCATATAATCCCAATCAGGAAGAGATGAAATATCAAAATCAAAAGAGGCATAAATCTTTTTACCTCTACTATCAAAGCCACTCTCAATTTTACCTTCGACCACCTCATCACTCTTAATTGTGTAGCTAAATTTAGGATAAAGAGTTACTTTTTCTGGTTCCATTGTGTAGGTAATTTCAAGATGAGGTCTAAATGCCAAGCCACCACCAAACCGGCCATAACCTAAGTCCCACTGCATCATTTGAGAACTTCTACCAACAGGAAGCTCTTTAGGACCTTCAATCTTAAAGGTAACTTCCTCTTTTTCAATCTGTTCTTGGAGAATTTCGCACTCTTTAGAGCTAAACTCCCACTCTCTCCATATTCCTTGGGTAAGATGGTTTGAGACTGTAGGTCTACCTACAAAACTCAATATTTTTGCTCTTTGTAGCTCCTCAAACGAACTAATATCTCTAAGACTATTGCTATCTAAAATCCCTACATTCCACTCTCCATACTTTTCGATTGTTACACCAACACGATTGAGTGGGTAGAGTCTAAATCTAGCTCTTTTTATAATTGCATTTTTTGGAATAGACTTCATAGGAATTGTAACTACACTCTGGCATACTCCTTTTGTCTCATTGACACCTACAAAAAGAGAGTTTTCCCCAAAGTGGACTCTATTTTCTTTGGAATTTTTTAGATTAGAGAGATAGCCAGTCTTTTTGGGGTCTGGGAAGTATGTACGATGAAACTCATCTTCATCTACATGAGTTCTAATTGCTAAAACTGGAGCAAATGGAGATTTTTGTTTGGTCTCTTTATCTACAGCTCGAATATGATAAAAATAGGCTTGGTCAGAATCTAAGTGAGTATCAGTAAAGATATTTGCTTTGCTAAGACCAATTAAATTAAAAGGTCTACAGTAAGATTTCTCTTTTTTAGAGCGATAAATCTCAAAATATACTCTATCTTTTGGATACTCCTCCCACTCTAGTACCACGCTATCAATTCCCACAGCTGTAGCTCTAAAATTCTCTATTCTTGGCATAGTAGCATCTTTGGTATAGTTTGGAGCCTCTTTGGCTGCTTCTAGTAGTGCTGGAATATGCTCGGCAATATGTTCACTCATATCATCAAGATAATCAGAGATATTTCTAGTTCCTACTTCAACAACAGTAGAGATAATCCCTTTGGAGTAATAAAACTCTCTCCCACTTCCACTAATTAATTTTGCTGGTGGTTTACCTTGGTGGATTCCATACTCTCTGTTACTCACTTTTCTAATCTCTTCGGCCATATTTGCACAAAGCACATTCATATCGGTTGTATCGATTGTATCTTCGTGTCTGAAGTCGTGGGCTGGGAAAAATACATTCCCTTGAGAATGATAATCAAGAGCAATTGCAATATTTGGATGAGACTCTACAAAATCTCTTAAGGCTCTGGTTTCTGGTTCACTAAAAGGCTCAGGACCACCATAAACATTTGATGATGGATTTCTACTTTTCACAAATCCTACTGGAAAATTTCTGTTTAAATCTACACCAAAACTACCATCTGCATTTTGCCTACGGTTTTTTCTCCAGAATGAGAAGTGTTCTCTAGAGTATTCAAAACCATCCGGATTAGCACACGGTACCAAATAGATAGTACTCTTTTCCAAAACATCTCTTAAGACCAAATCGTACTCTAGATTTTCATCTACATACTGCGCAAAAGAGATTGCAAGCTCAATCCCAATCCACTCTCTAGCGTGAATTGTACCTGTAAAAAATAGGGCAGGTTTTGTGTGAGCTGTAGTGATATCATTTGTAATTGTTACTGCTATGATATCTCTTTGCTCCCAAGTCTGACCAATCACTTCCAAATCAAAAATATCACCTCTTTTTCTCTTTAAATCTTCAAAAATTTCTATTGCTTCACTGTATGAGTGGTATAGTTGTTTCACAACTCTTCCTATTCTATTTAAATTCTTTTTCTAGAAGTATAGCCCAATTTTTCTAGAGATTAATGAAGTTTGTAAGAATTTTTAGACCAATCTTGTGACTCTTTTCAGGGTGTGGTTGAAAACCAAAAATATTATCTTGATTGACCGCACTTGCAAACTCATAACCATAAAATGTAGAACCAATAATATATTTTTGCTCGGTTTGGACATGAAATGAGTGTACAAAATATAGATAAAAATCATCATCAAGTCCATCAAAAAGGGGTGTATCCTTTTTAACAAAGAGTTCATTCCAGCCCATATGAGGAATCTTTAGCTCTGGATTATCAAACTTTGATTTATCAAATGGAACAACCTCTCCTTTGATTAATCCTAATCCATCATTATTACCAAACTCTTGACTCTTCTCAAAGAGTAGTTGCATCCCAAGACAAGTCCCTAGAATTGGTTTGCCACTCTTTGCAAATTCTAAAATTGCTTGATTCATACCACTATTTTTGAGATGATTCATAGCATCTGGAAATGCACCCACTCCTGGTAAAACTACTCTATCAAATTTACTCAACTCCTCAGCACTACTTACCAAATATGAATCAGCTCCAATCTTTGAAAATGCGTTCATTACAGAACCCAAATTTCCCATATTATAATCTATAACTGCTACCATTTTATCCACCAAAATAAGAAGATTTTCTAGAGATTATAACAAAAGAGGAGACAAAAATACTCTTCTATTGACTTTTTTCTTTGCTTAGCTTACAATTTGCTAATTTTCTTAATAGGAGAGTAGTTTGCAAATTACAGTAGCACACTCACCAGATGCTGATGATATATTTATGTATTATGCTATTGCTTTTGGTTGGGTAGACACAAAAGATTATGAGTTTAAAAATTTGGCTTTGGATATTGAAACTTTAAATGTCGAAGCCCTAAAAGGTAGCTTTGAGGTTACAGCTATTAGTTTTGGTCTGTACCCATTTATCAAAGATGACTATGCGATGCTAAGATGTGCAATAAGTTTTGGTAATGGATATGGTCCAAAGCTGATTAAAAGAAAAGGGGAGAGACTAAAATCTAGATTTAAAGTTGCCCTTTCTGGCAAATTTACTACAAATGCGATGCTCTTTCGCCTAAAATATCCTCAAGCAAGAGTTGTTTATATGAATTTTTTGGAGATTGAAGATGCAGTATTAAGAGGTGAAGTCGATGCTGGAGTTTTGATTCATGAATCCATTTTGGATTTTGATGACTCTTTGGAAGTGGAGGCTGAACTTTGGGACATTTGGCAAGATTTAGCAAAAGATTCATTACCACTACCTCTTGGAGGAATGGCTCTTCGTAGGAGTTTGCCACTTAATCGTGCAATTGAGATTGAAGAGATTTTGATTGAGGGGGTAAAAGTAGCAAATGAGAAAAAGCTAGAGCTAAGCCGACGACTTCAGGATGAAAAGCTAGTAAGAATCTCTGATGAGATGCTAAATAAATATCTACAAATGTACGCTTCTGAAGAGTCAATTACTCTAAGTCCAATCCAAATCAAAGCTCTGGAGAGACTCTATCAGATTGGATTTGATAATGGCATCTACTCCTCTCCTTTGCACGTAGAAGATTATTTGATACCAACAGAGTATAAATTCTCAAGAGATAGCTGATGTTTCAAAAGATTATAGATTTTTCTAAATTTACTAGTATCAAAATTGGTCAAAGAGAGAGAGTAAATATGCTTCAAAGAGGCGATAAAATGGGAGATGGATTTTTGGTAGGGGCTGGGAATAATCTTTTAATATCACCTACTCCACCCCCTCTTTTTATGCTCTCAAAAGATTTTGATTATATCAAAGAAGAGGATGACTTTGTAGAAATTGGCGGAGCTACGATGAGTGGTAGAGTCTTGAGCTTTGCCAAAAAAGCTGATATTTCAGGGATGGAGTTTGTCGCCAAACTGCCTGGTACAATCGGTGGGATGGTAGCAATGAACGCTGGAGTAAAAGAGTATGAGATTTTTGAGCAGATAATAGAAGTACAAATCGATGGTGTTTGGAAAACGAAAAAGCAAATTGAGTATGGTTATAGATTTGCCAAAATAGATGGAGTAGTTACTGCAATTCGAATCAAAAAGAGAAAAGGCTACGATAAAGAGTTAGAACAAAGACTTATAAAACTTAGAGCAAACCAACCAAAAGAGCCAAGTGCTGGGAGTGCTTTTAAAAATCCTAAGGGTGATTTTGCTGGTAGGTTGATAGAAGCTGTGGGTCTAAAAGGTGTCAAAGTAGGAGGTATGGCATTTAGTAGCATTCACTCAAATTTCCTCGTAAACTTAGGTGATGGAAAGTTTGAAGATGCTATTTATCTATTAGAAGAGGCAAAGAGACGGGTCTTTGAGGAGTTTGGGATTAAATTGAAAGAGGAGATAAAAATCATCTAAAAAAAGGAGCATTTTGGCAAATGTATTGATGCTTATAATATTTTTTTTAGATAAAATTTATGAAATAGTACTTAGCAAAAAATATATGATATGAAAACAGCTACAAAGCAGGAGAATCAATCTCCAAAAAATTGAGCTTTTTAGGATTTTGATAGATGTTGTATTAAATAATAACCAAAATAGTATAATTACTACTTTAAATAGTAAAATCCCTCTTCTTGTAATTCCAACAGGTGAGGAGTTGATAATTGCTATAGAGTCTATAAAATTCCTATAAAATAGTTTTGGGAGGTAGAGATTGAGAGATTTGGGTAGATATTTGCAGTTGAGAGAGCTTTTGAAGTGTTATGACCCTTCTCACCAAGAGCTAAGAGAGTTTGGAATAAAATACAAAAATCTATCCAAAGATCCTCTTAAAATATTAAAAAAATGGATTAGAGAGAATCTTTTTCGTATCAAAAATATAAAAGAGCTAAAAAATTTTGAAGAGATTATGGGTAAATCCGACTGGGTCGGCTACATTGTTGCGATATTTTTTGGCTTGATTACTTCGCTAGGACTTCTCTCTTACAGCGGTAAAGAACCTGTAAATGTGGTTTATTTTATGTTTTTTGCTTTTCTCCTACCTTTACTTAGCGGACTTTTGACCCTCTACTCTCTTTTTGGAGCAAATAATCCAAAATGGAATCTCCACAAACTATTCACATCTTTTATCTGGCAAAAGATTTATCTCTACCTCAAAAAAGAGAAAAATTTAGATACTTCTCAATTTGCTCTTCCCCAGAAGTTAGTAAATTTAAAAATAGTAGAATTTAGTATAAAATTCTCACTAGTCTTTTATATCTCTTTTGCTTTGAGTCTCCTTTTAATGGTAATAGGAGAGGATATCGCTTTTGCTTGGAGTAGTACTTTAAAGATATCTGTAGAGGATTTTCACTCTATTATTACAACGATTGCTATGCCTTGGTGGTTTCTAGAGAGTGCTATCCCATCTCAAGAGTTAATCAATGCTAGTCACTACTACCGTTTGGGTGGAGAGATAGATCCTAATTTGCTTAAAAATGCCTCTACTCTTGGAGAGTGGTGGAAATTTCTTTTTATGAGTGTACTAGTTTATGGGATAATTTTTAGGTTAATTTTGCTATTTTTTGCTAAAAGAAAACTAAAAAAAACCCTTAAAGATGAGATGCTATCTTTAGGTGGGGTACAGGAAATTTTATTTAAGATTACAACACCTTTGATTACAACTCAAACTAAAAATGATGAAAAACCCCTAATTTATAAAAATCTTCCAAAGCTTGAAGATATAAAAGAGCCAAAAATATTTAAGAAACGACTCTTAATTGGTATTGGCTGGGGGTTTAATAGTGGAGAAGTTGAGCCTTTATTGGAAATTTTTAATATTAAAATCTCGACTTTATTTGAGGCTGGAGGGGCAAAATCAATTGATGAAGATACAGCTTTGATTAATAATATCAAGGATGATGTAATTATTTTTATCAAGAGCTGGGAAGCACCAACAATGGATTTTTTTGATTTTGTTGAGGAGCTTTTGAAAAAGGATATAAAAGTCGCAATCTACCCCGTCGGTCTTCAGAGTAATGGATTTTTGGCAAAGAGTGAAGATATAAAGATTTGGCAAGATAAACTCTTGTCTTTAAATATAAAAATCAAAATAAGAGAGCCAAGTGATGGATAAACACCCAAAATTTGCAGTAGTAGGACACCCAAACAAAGGAAAAAGTAGTATCGTTTCTACCCTCGCTCAAGATGAAGATATTAGAATCTCTTCGATACCAGGTACTACCACTAAAAATAGATCATTTCCTCTAGAAGTAGATGGAAAAATACTGTATGAACTTTACGATACACCAGGTTTTCAAAGAGCAAGGGCAATTCTTGCATGGTTGAAAAAAGAGGAGACAACAGCAGATAAAAGAGCAGATAGAGTTGCAAAGTTCATTTTTGAAAATGAGGAGAATCCAAAGTTCGCCGATGATATTCAACTCCTCAAACCAATTGTAGAGGGTGCAGGAATTGTTTATGTCGTAGATGGTTCTAAGCCTTATGGCCCAGAGTACGAAGCAGAGATGGAGATTTTAAGATGGAGTGGCTCTCCATCCATGGCACTAATCAATTTCATAGGTGAGGATGATTATCAAGAAGAGTGGAAAAAAGCTCTAAATCACTATTTTAAGATTGTTAGAGTTTTCAATCCTATGAATGCTTCATTTGGGCAAATTTTGGAGCTAATGGAGGGGATGGCAGAAATTAAGTATGAGTGGCGTACAACAATTAAAGACTCAATTGATGCTCTTAAGCTCTATCAAAGACAAAAGATTAAAAATAGTGCGATTACAATTAGTGATACAATTTTTCATGCTCTAATGCATACAAAAATGCTACATGGTAATTTAACCCAAAGCCAAAAAGATAAGTTGGCTCAAGAGTTTAAAAGAGAAATTGAAGGATTTGAGAGTGGAACATACACAAAGATAGCATCAATCTGGAATCATACAAAATTGGAGAGAAATATTAAAAAAAGCTCCATTATCAATATTGATCTCTTTTCAAAAGAGAGTAGCTTAATCTTTGGTCTAGATAAAAAGGAGTTAGTAAAAAATGCAACAATTGCAGGAGCAATTACTGGAAGTAGCTTTGATCTTCTTCTTGGAGGAAATAGCTTATTTCTTGGGACAACAATTGGTGCATTAATTGGTGGTGGAGGTGTACTTTTTGGAATTGATAAATTGCAAAATAGTGAACTGTTGAAAAATGAACTCTTAAAAAAGACTCCATTTGGTTCTAGGAAAGTCTCTACAATTGGGCCAATTAGAGACCTCAATTTCCCTTTTATTTTGCTGAAAAGATTGATATATTTTACAAAAGAGATAGCCAACCGTCCACATGCAAACCGTAAGAAATTATCAATTGATGAGGATCTGCTCTTTAGTAAGGAGTGGGTAGATGATAAAACTCAAAATAGACTCTTTAAGCTTCATCTAAATTTCTCTCGTCTTAAAAAACTTCAAGAGTCAAAAAAAGAGTATGAAGAGCTAATTGAGATGATTTTATTACAGTATATTGAACATTAACTTCTAGCTTTAGAGATTTGGGACTGATGAGGTAAGGATAGCAACAGCTAGGATATTAGCATCCTAGCCTGGAAAAGTCTTAAGAGATTTTAATATCTCTTCTTCTTTTAGATGCTAGTTTTTCAAAAGTGATAATTAGCCGTCCATTTTCATATTTTGCATCGATGGAGTCTCTGTCTATATCTTCTGGTAGATAAAAGCTCCTCGCATATTTTCCATAAAGACTCTCCATCAAATAGTAATCTTCTTTGTTTACCTCTTTTCTCATCTTTCTTTCAGCAGTTACGATTAGATAATCACCTTCTACTGTCAAATTAATATCCTCTTTTTTTACTCCTGGTAAATCAATCTCAATCGTAAAACTATCACTCTTTTTATTGTGAGAAAGGTTTGCAAGAGGCAGATGGCTAGCTACATTTGCCAAAGCCTCTTTAAACTTTTTGCCAACTTCACTTAAACCTTTTTGAATATCTTTTTCCACTTTTGCTACAGCTTTTTTTACTTTTGGCATAACTCTCTCCTTTATTTAATCTCTATCTTTTTTGGTGCTTGTTCGATTGTCTGTTTTTTTGGTATTTTGATGTAGAGGACACCATCTTCCATTTCTGCTTCTATTTTATTTGGGTCTACATCTTCTGGTAAGCTAAAGAGTCTCTCAAATTTACCATAAAGACTTTCGACTCTATAAAACTCTTCATCTTTTCTACTTTCATCTAATCTTCTTACACCACTAATTCTTAGAGCGTTATCTTCTACATCAATAGAGATATCCTCTTTTTTGACTCCTGGAACATCCACCTCCAAATAGTAAGCATCTCCTGCTTCTCTGGTATTTACAGCTGGAGTAAAGTCTACTTTTGGTGAATCTGCGGGAAGGGTTTCCATTGTATTAAATAGTCTATTCATTCTCTCAAAAGTCTCTTGCAATTCTCTAAATTCTCTTGTCGGGTCAAATCTTTTTATTAACATCTCTTCACTCCTTTTAAAATTATCTACTTTTTTAATGTAATTTTATCAAGCAAGTATATGGAGTTTGGCTACTTAAGTAGCATAAATATTAATTTATTTCAAAAAGCTTAGAAGATAAAATCTAAATTTTTTTTAAAGATTTTAGATTTTTTTAAAGAAAGTATGTTATAATGCCAATTCCTGGCTATAAATGACCTTTCTCATTTATAGATGGGTCGTGGGCTTTGGGTGGCTCACGATTTAAACCTCCTTTAATACATTATTTAGCCAAACTCGTCGTGAGGCGGGGACGGAAAGCCACGGGACTCTTTGAGTCAGCCGGGTTGCAAACTTTAATACTTGCACTTTCCCTCCCTTGTTATTTTTATTAAGAAGTAAAGAAATGAAAGGTTTTTTAAATGAAATTTATTGGTAGACTTTCGACATTAATTGGAGCAGGACTTCTAATTGTAGGTTGTAGCGGAGGAAGTGGAGATACTTCTTTTAACTCTTCAGATATAGCTCAAGATTCACCTCAATCTTCTCAAAAATTACATGGATATTATGTGGATGACCCAATTGCAAATGTAGATTATATCTGTGGTAAATATAGTGGAAAGACAGACTTAGATGGTAAGTTCTATTTTGAAGCTGGAGAGAGGTGTAAATTTTTGATTTCAGAAGTGACCCTTAGAGAAATATCTCAAGATAAACTAAAAGATGGAATATATATTGTAGAAAATGACCCAAAGGTAGCAGAGTTTATTCAATCTTTGGATAGTAGTGGTGATTCTGAAGATAAAATCTTTATAGATGAGAGAGTCAAAGAGAAGCTAGAGCTTTTAAATCTTACTGAGATTCCATCAGAGAGTGAGCTAAAAAATTTAATAGATGAGTTAAATAGTAAACTAAAAGATGAAGGTCTTATTTTATCGTTTAAAACGAAACAAGATGCTATAGCTAGAGTCCAGGAGAATCTGGATAATAAATATAAAGATAAAGAGCATATTTTGACATTTTCTTCCCAAAAAGGGAGTGGAGAGAGTGGCTCAAAGCCCACCAAAAATAATCCTACAGCTCAAGAGACTCAAGCTACTCCTTTGACTCCTGAGAGTGTAGATGAGAGTGTAAATCAAACTTTTGGGGTAGACAATACTCAAGAGAAGATTGATAGTGAAAATATGAAAGCTTTAGTTGGCAACTGGGCGGGCGAAGCAAACTATATCAAAATTGAATTACAACTGAGAAAAGATGGTACTTATAAATACCATTCACGGTTAGGAATTGGAAAGTATCACAACTACTACAGATATAGCGATTATGAGGGGACTTGGCATTTAGAAAAGGGAAATTCACAAATTGTTTTGGATTTGCCAAATGTAGATGCTCCACTAATTTTGACCAATAAATTTCCAAAAATTGAGACTCCAGCTGGAGTTGAGCTAAGTGCAGGGAGTGGAGTAGATAGTAGTTTTGAGATGGATATTGACCAAAGTCAAAATATAGTAACTGCCAACTACACAGATAAAGCAAAAGAGTATATGAATCAAAAGGTAGCAGATTTTAGAGTCGATTACTTCACAATGGTAGCTCCAAAAGCAAATAGTGAAGAGTTTTGGAGTAGTGTAGGAATTAGACCTGCAGGCTACAATTATGGACATAAATTGGGTCTAGGAAGTGATGATTGGAATTATGCAATTGAGAGAATCAAAAGTGACCCTGAAGATTATACAATGGTTATCTCTGATGAGAATTGGCAAACACTGATTGGACATAGAAAACAGTATATCAATGATATTCAAAATCCTCAAAAAGTCTATAAATGGCTAGAGTACTTCAAAGGTCAGATGCAAATTCTTGGAAAAGTAGAAGGTACAGTACTATACATTATTGCAGGAGATGCACCTCCATACTGGGCTGGCGATGTCAGACAAAATCATAACAATGACCCAAAAACAATCTCAGGGAAAATTATTGAGAGTAGATTTCCTGAAGTATTAGAGAGAAATCCTAGCAACTCTTGGGCTGGAATCTTTCAGATGATGGATTACTTGAGGATGAAATATGCTCCAAACGTCAAAATAGGCTACACTCTCAAGACTTGGGGAATTGCAGAAAAGGATATCTACCATGAGCCAGAGAGTGGTTGGGATGGAGAAGATAGTGTAAAAGTGATGGCTGAGTATTTAAACAACTACGGAGTCCAATTTGACTTTTTATCATTTAATTTTCATCCAAGAAGCTCCCATACTACAGATGAGTATGAATCAGCTGCTAAATATTTTGGAGCAATCTCTAAGCAGATTGAGACCAGAGATGGCAATATCCCAAAACTGTGGATTTGGAAAATTAGCCTCTGGAATACAGAACAACCAAAATTTTACTTTACTCATATTGATTTTTTGGTAGATGAATGTAATGCTATTGGTATGACTCTTGGACATGGTAATGATTTAGCAGGTAAAAGTGGATTTAGTGATGAACCAGACAAGGAAATTTATCTAAAAAGCTGGATGGAAGAGTACTACAAAGGGATAAAAATAGATTCGATTCCTACCCATGCAACTCAAGGCTTAATCAACTGGAGATAAAATTTAGCAGTTTGAGCCTCTTTATACCATCGACCCCCTTTATGGGGTGGAGGATGTCACGCGATATGGATGATTGATTTTTCTATTTTTCCATTCTCTTTAGAGATTCTACGCCAGCTACTGTTGTCGTTCATTGTAATCCAACGCCTCTCTTCAGCACGATAAAACCAATCCTTATCTTCTTGGTAGTGAATCTGAATATTATCACTCTCTAAAATATTCAAAATCTCATTACTATGAGCGCTAGTATCACTAAAATCTGTAGTGGCTCTTTGTCCCATTTCACTATAGATAGAGTTTAACTCTAGGAGTTGGGAGTTGAGGGATTTGTCCATACTTGCTACATTTAAACCAATCCTTTTTGCCTCTCTCAAAAGAATAGGATAACTGTGTGAAGGATATTTTGAATTTAGAGTCTTTGCAATCTGCTCAATTTTCTCTTCATCATCGATATGGTAGGAAAGCAACTCTTTACAGAGCATTATCGAGAGAGATTCAGCTCTATCTACGGCGCCAATTACCAAAGGATGTACATAATTAAATAGAGCTTGATAAGGATTTTGATTACTATTGTGCTTCTCTTTTCTCCAAAGTTTAATGACTCTTGTTAATTCATCTAGATTAACACTGACTCTATCATTATCTCTGTCAATAGGAGATAGGTCGTGAGTCAAAGATGTATCAACAGCTGTCAGATAAGCCATTGGTCCCATCTCAATTTTATTGAATCCAAGAGTAATCATAGTCGCTGCAGAAGCACACTCCAAAGGCACCAAAGCTATCAATTCATCACAATATTTTCGAATCAAATTAACAATTCTCAAAGATGCTTTACCATTTCCTCCAGAGGATTTGATAAATAGATATATCTTCTCTTTTTTTCCGATTTGTTCTAAAATCTCATAAAACCCCAAGACATCATTTTGACAGACTGAACCTCTTGGATTGTTCCAGTAGGAGATAAAAGTCCCATCAAGATTAGCACTAATTTTTTTGATTAAGGCTTGAGTCTCCTCAAAAAGAATAGGGGGTTGTTTTATCTTTATTTCATTATTTCCATTTTGATTTTCCATCACTCTCCTTGCTTTTTATATTTTGACCTCATCATTTACTATTTTCAACTAAAATCATCTAGTTTTTCTTTAAGTTTTTGCATATTTTTCAGAGCAAATTTTTTGCGAGAAGTATCCAAAATTCCCTCACCTTTTAGCCAATTTATATGTCTATCTACGACATGTCTTACAGTACCAATGAGATTGGCAATTTCTGCTCTAGAGAGGTTTTGAAGCATATTTACACCTGTCTTTTTACTCTTTTCTAAATTTTTGACGATAAGTTTAATCAGTCTCTCTTTAGTATCATGAAGAGTCAAATCTGTAGCAAGCTCTTCGACATGTCTTAGCTGAGAAGCGACATATTTCATCACAATCTCGCCAAAAATTGGATATTTAAACATCCATTCTTTGACTTTTTGTAGAGGAAGCCTAAGGGCTTCACCATCTTCTAAGACTTCACTCATCAAATCATGTGGAGAGTTGTCAAGGAGAGTAACAGTATCAAACATATCTCCTCGTCCAAGCAAGTAGACTGTCTGCTCCTTGCCACTATTAAAATTCATATTGTAGATTTTGACTTTGCCTCTTAAAATAATATAAAAGTGTCTTAGAGTATCATCATAATCAAAAAAAGGCTCTTTTTTTTGAAATTTGATGATTTTACCATAGGCTTCAATCTCCTCTCTTAGAAGCTCCCCAATTCTACTAAAAGTATCAAGATGAAAATTGACCAAAGTTAATCCTTTTTTAACTCTTGTTTGAGTTTATAAATCTCATTATAGCTATGCTTCAACTCATCTTGAAATTTTTTCTTCTCAGATTCTAAAGATTGGAGCATCTTCTCTTGTTCTTTTAATTTATCTTTGAGAGCTAGGAGTGAATCTTTGATTGAAAATATTCTCTCATTATACTGTTCATCCATACTTTTTAGTCTCAAAATCTCCTCTTTTTGAAGTTGATTCTCTTCTTCTAAGTGCTTGAGTTTCTCTTTGCACTCATTAAAATTTTGAACTACCTCTTGTCCTTTCTCCTTGCATCTAGCCACTTTTGACTGTTCCATTTTAAATTTGAAGCCAACAAGCATAATTGCTACTACAAAAGCCATCACCACCAAAACTACAACAACCGCAAATGCCAAAGATGCTCCACTCAAAGATATCAAAAGTTACCTCCCATTAAATCATAACTATTTGGATAGTAGCACATCATCGACTTTGATGATGGAGATTTTTTCAGGATTTTAATATTATTAAAGTGAATATTTACCACATTATCCATATCATCATGATATGCAATCTGGGAGATAATCCCCTTTTTATCTACTGCTATTGTGTAATTTTTACCCTGATAATTTGCTACATAAATATTATTTCTGTGATGTCTTGCCTTTTTGATAATTTGTTGTAGATTGAAGCTTTTATTCATCTTATAAAAGCCAACCTGCTCAAGTTCATGGTCAACTACAACAAGCTTTTTGCCATCACTACAGACCTCTTTTTTACTAGGCTTGGTGTAAGACCACTTAATCTTATTGTGCCAAATTCTTAAAGTACCACTATATTTTAAAACCTTTTTTTGCTGGTTTGTTACCTTTTGCAAAAAATTTGCCACCATTCCATTTGGAAGTTTTACAGCAGAGGCGTGAAGCTCTAAAAACCCAAAAAGAACAATAGAGTATAAAACTTTTGACATATTCATCCTTCAAACTCTGTTAAATTAATCTATCTTACCAAAAAATCAAGTAAACTTTAGAGCATCTATGACCTCTTTTAAAACTTTTTCTACTTTATCATTTGCAATCTGACAAGTACCAGCAGCACTATGTCCACCACCTCCGTACTTTAGCATCAAAGCTCCAACATTTGCCTTTGAACTTCGATTGACTATCGATTTACCTACAGCCAAAACAGTATTTTGTCTTTTTTTACCCCAAATCGTATGAATAGAGATATTTTGCTCTGGGAAGATAGCATAAATTGTAAATCTATTACCTGGATAAATTGTCTCTTCATCTCTTAAATCTACTACAATTACATTGTCATAGATTGTAGAGCATCTAATCAACTGCTCTTTAAAATCCCCTCTATAATGCTCCAACAAATCGACTCTCTCTTTGACATCTGGAAGCTGTAAAATCTCTTTGATATCGTGGTCTTTGCAGTAGTCTATTAGTTTCATCATTAGTTCATAGTTTGAGACTCTAAAATTTTTGAATCTCCCAAGACCGGTGCGAGGATCCATAATAAAGTTTAGAAGTACCCATCCTTTTGGATTTAGAATCTCATCTTTGGTAAATTGAGCTGAGTCAGCCTTGTCGACTGCATCCATCATCTCTGTAGATATGTCAGGAAATCTCTTCTTTCCACCATAATACTCATAGACTACTCTAGCCGCAGATGGAGCTTTAGGGTCGATTATATAGTTTGCTTTTGGATTATTTCTGAGTGTCTCACTATAGTGATGGTCAAATGCCAGATATACACCATCAACATAAGGTAGGTTTGTGGTAATATCTCTGGAGGTGATTTCTATTTTGCCATCTTGCATATCTTTTGGATGGACAAATATTATCTCATCAATCATATCCATTTTTTTAAATAGTACCGCACAGACCAAACCATCCATATCGCTTCTGGTTACTAATCTATATTTTTTTTTCTCCATTATCTACACCTTTTTCAAATCTTTGGCCAAATCTCAAACTCTCTAATCTGGCATTACATATGATGCTATTTTATCACATATTGTTTTGTTTAACCAAAAATATATCTTCTCTAATAATATTGCTTTTTACAATCCAAAATCCAAGACTCAAACATCTAGCAATATTTATCCTCAAAAGATAGTTTTATGCTAAAATTTGATATTCTTTTATAGAATTATTCATCATTTTAAATGAACAAAGAGAGAGATAGTATGAAAAAGATTTTTTGTTTTCCATTATTTTTACTATGACTATACCTGTTTTTGCAAAACCATCGTGGTGTAAATATGCTCATACTGATGTGGAAAAGAGAATTTGTAAAGATAGAAAGCTTATCGATTTAGATTATGAAGAGAATGCAATTTATACCAGAATTAAAGATTTTTTAGAAAAAAACAATAAAAAACTTTACAAAGAACTGTTAAAAAATGAAAAAGAATGGGTAATAGAAAGAGATACTGATTGTTATCATAGAGACAATAGATGTATAGAGCAAAAATATAAAGATAGAATAGGTCGTCTTTACTCTCTTATTCGAGATGACCATTGATTCTAAAAAATTTATTTTAAAGGTTTGGTAATTTAAGGTGGATGAACTCTTTTATCTTAGTCTAATTCTGGTACTTGGCTCATTTATGAAGTGGGTCAGTTACCAGATAAAAGTATTAAATGTCGTATCTTATTTGATTTTGGGCTTTGTAATTGGCCCAAATATGCTAAATATTATCCCAAAAAGCTTCGTAGAAAATAGCCATATAATTATTGATATTTCACTCTCTTTGATATCTGTTTTTGTAGGGGCAAATCTAAAGTACAATATCTTAAAAGATGTCTGGAAGCAAATAGTATTAATCTCTATTTTTGAAGCTATGTTTACTTTTATTTTAATTGGTGTAGCTTTTTATAGTTTTTTTAGCTTTTTAGATCTTGGATGCAGTGTCAATTACCGCCTTACAATTGCTCTGATTTTTGGAGCTTTGGCTTCGGCGACAGCTCCTGCTACGATATTAGCTGTGATTCACGAACTAAAACCAAAAGGTAACTTCTCCTCATTTCTTTTAGGTGTTGTAGCCAGTGACAATGCCCTTACTTTGATTATTTTTAGCTTTGTTGTTATTGTGACCAAAGGTAGTGCAGAGCTAGATTGGGGAGTAGAAAGTGGACTTTTTTCTATCTTTCCAACACTATTTTCTACAGTACTTTTAGGAATTTTAGGGGCTTTTATCTCTGAGATGATTGATAGAATTTTTAAAAATCATCAAAGTATTAAAACTACCTCAACGCTTGGAATGATATTTTTTATCTACTCTTTAGCTGACAGACTTGAGCTTGACCCACTTTTGGCATCTTTGGTGATGGGAATGGTAATGTCAAACCTATCAAAGGAGTTCTTTGTTGTCAAGAGTGAGTTTGACCATCATCTAAAAGATATTATCTTTGTACTATTTTTTACGCTTTCAGCGATGCATCTTAATATAAATTTCTTGTTAAGTATGCCTTTTGTGATTATTTTGTATGTAGTATTTAGAATTACAGGCAAAGTTTTGGGGGTTTGGCTAGGAGGCAAGCTCTCAAATTCAGATGTAGTTATCCAAAAGTATCTAGGTATTGCTCTATTTCCTCAAGCAGGAATTGCAATTGGCTTGGCTCTCTCTTTGCAAAATGAGAATGGATTTGAGTTAATTGCTCCAATTGTTTTGAATGTAATTATTGCTACGACTATGATTCACGAGATGGTGGGTCCTCTCCTTACGAAATTTGTTTTGGTTAAGACCCAGCTATCAAAATAGATAAATTAAGACTTCTTTAATATTAAGCCTTTGAACAGTTTGGGCATACACCATAAATATTGACTTGAGTTGATGAGATTTTGAAGCTCTCTTCACCTGCTAATTTTTCAAAAGCACTATTTACAGGTATCTCTACATCAATATCTGTAACAGAGTTGCAGTTTGTACAGACTAAATGGATGTGGTCAGCCTTTTTTATCTCATATTTAGATTTTTTTCCAGCAATTGGAACCTCTGTCAAGACATTGTGAGAGACCATATTTAAAATATTTTTATAAACTGTAGCCAATGAAAGTGTAGGATGAGTCTTTTTTACCTCCTCATAAATTTCATCGATGGAGATGTGACCAAATTTATCGATGACAGATAAAATTGTCATTCTCTGAAAAGTTGCCTTAAGACCACTATTTTTTATCATTTCAGCATAACATTGCATAACCTAACCTTTTATCTTTATTTTGTATAAATATATCAAAATATCTTTTAAATTTAAGATTCTAAAGTAAAAAAATTAAAGACTTTCTCTAATTTTTAAAATATTAGTCTGACTTTTTACAATTTTTAAGTAATTTTGGAGTTTTTGGAAGTATCCCCCCAAAATAGGAGGAAATACTCTAAAGTTTTTAAAAGAAGAAATTTATAAAACTACTCCATTAAAGCTCGTCAGCATGTTTTGAAAGATACTCAGCCACACCATCTGGGTCAGCTTTCATCCCCTCTTGACCTTCGCTCCAGCCAGCAGGACAGACTTCACCATGCTCATTTGTAAATAGCATAGCATCGACCATTCTTAGCATCTCATCGATATTTCTTCCAAGTGGAAGGTCATTGATTACAGCATGTCTTACTGTACCATCTTTGTCAATCAAGAAAGAGCCACGAAGAGCTACAGCATCATCTAAAAGTACATCAAAATCTCTAGCAATTTGCTTCGTAAGGTCTGCTACTAGTGGATATTTTACTCTACCGATTCCACCTTTTTCTACTGGAGTCTCTCTCCAAGCAAAATGGCTGTATTGGCTATCTACAGAGCAACCAATTACATTGATGCCTCTTTTTTTGAACTCCTCTAATCTATGGTCAAAAGCAATCAACTCTGAAGGACAAACAAAAGTAAAGTCCAAAGGATAGAAAAAAAGTACAGTTCCTTTTTCTCCAAAATTCTCATAAAGATTGAATTCATCTACAAGTGAACCGTCACCCAAAACTGCTGGTGCTGTAAAGTCTGGTGCTTTTTTTGTTACTAACATTTTTTATACTCCTTATTTATAGTCGATATTTTTTATCAACAAATAATTATACTAGATTTTTGCTTATTTCTAATTTAAACTTATTCAAAAATAAATAAAAATCAATATTTTAAATTATCCTCACTTTTTAGCTCGATAATTGGTGTGGAAGCTCCATTGCATCTATAGCAACAACTCTCACAAGGTTCTCTCCCCTCATAGCCAACCCCCCAGTATTGTGTCTGTTCATTTCTGACCCAGGCACCATAACAGATAATCTCTTTATCTTCACATTCAATTTTATAAGTGTGAGTAAGACTATCTTTCAGAAGCCAAACTCCATCTTTTGATGGCCAAACCTTATCTCTGGTTTGAGAATATAAAGCCAAGCTCAAAATATAAGGATATTCACTTCTGATATTAAAAGTCAAAGTCTGAGCAAAGCTTCCTAAAGATAAAATTATCAGAAAAATAGCTCTAATCATCTCTTGACTCATAAATATCAAATGGTGTCAGACCAAATTTTCGGTTCAAAACCTCATCAAACTCAATCAAGCCAAGCTTTTTTAACTTTTCTAATACATTTTTATCGCAGTGTGTATCTTCTGGCCACTCTCTGCTGTAAAGCTTTGGATTATCTTTGTTGGTAGCATCGATAAATATAAATGGCTCTAAGGTTACATCTCTTTTTGCATCGATGTTATTTACTACACGCCAAATAAGCATGTAAGGATTATCCAAATCGTTATTTTTAGAATCCAAAGCAATGCAAATGGAGATATTTTCTCTCAAACTTTTTAGTGATTCTTTCAAAGCTTTAATATCTGTACCTTTTTTGAGCGCCATTACTGTTATTGGATTTTTACTACTGGTGCAATACTGCTTAAGAGCTAATATTTGAGGATTAAGAGACTTGGCTCTTTTTAGGAGTTCATTATCTTCTAAGAGCTGGATTTTTCTCTCTACTTCATCTCCTGTAGCGTCTACACCTAGCTTGCCACCCTCTAGAGATTTTGGACTAGAGTGGTCTAACTGGTCTACCACACCTTCAGAGATTAAAATCTTATTTTTATCTAATCTATCTAAAATATACTTAGTCAACTCTTCATAATTATCTAGTCTTGGAGCCTCTTTACCCACAAAAATAGCGTGCTTGACAAAACTCATCTGCCCTACACCCCAAAAAGCGTGCATAAACTGCTTGGCGTGTCCTTCGTATCTGACATCCATTTTTGCCAAGATTAGATTGTGAAAAACACCATTTTCTGGCATATTATAATCAATCAATTCAGGAGTCATCGGTTTCAGAAGTGGCAAAAATATTCTCTCTGTTGCCCAACCCATATATTTATCTTCAAGCGGAGGTTTGCCTACGACAGTAGCTACAAAAGTAGGATTTTTTTTGGTTGTAATTGTCTCAACTTCCATCACAGGAAAAGGCTCTTTGAGAGTGTAATAACCTGTGTGGTCTCCAAATGGACCTTCAATCTCAAACTCTTCTGGATTGACAAAACCCTCAATCACAAAGTCTACATCATCTGGAATATAGATATCATTTGTTAAGGATTTGACAAGTTTAGCAGGACGATTACGAATAAAACCATACAACAATAACTCAAACATTCTATGAGGCATTGGAGCTTGTCCACACCAAATATAAAGAGGGTCTCCACCTACTGCTACACTCACTGGCATCTTTTTACCAGCTTTTTTATACTCATCAAAAAAACTACTAGCATCTTTATGGATTTGCCAATGCATTCCTAAACGATTTTTACCGTACTGCTGGAGTCTATACATTCCTAGATTTTGGATGCTTCCATCAAGAGAAATGGTATAAACTTGCCCCATTGTAATAAAACGCCCTCCATCATCTGGCCAAGTTTTCAGAATTGGTAGGGTATCCAAATCTACATCCTCTTTTTTGATAATTACATCTTGACACTTTCCTCGACCACTCAATCTTTTTGGGAAAACATTCTTCAAAGAGAGCATCTTTGGGAGCATCATAATTTTATCTTTGAGTGTTTTTGGGGGCTTAAACTTCATCAAAGAGTCAATATTTTTAGCTACAGTATCAGGTTCCTTACCCAAAATCTTGACTGTCAACTTTTTATTTGCAAAAAGATTTGCCAAAACTGGTATCTCATACTCAATATTTTTTGCTCTGTTAATTGGTCTAGTAAAAAGTAGAGGTCTAGAGTCATCCTTTTTGACTTCGAGGTAAGCTACATGAGCAATCTCTAGCTCCACATCCAAAGGTTCATCAATAATCTTTAAGTTACCATTCTCTTTTAGCCACTCAATTACATCTTGCATAAAAATCCTTTATTTTTTTGCCACCATTAAAAATACACCAAACTCTTGATGAGGTTTTTTGATGATACTTACTCTCTCAATCTCTATATCCACAAAGCCAACTTCTCTTGCCAAATTGGCAAATTCATCTTTGTCAAAACCAAAATGGCAAACTCCTGTATCTTCTGAGTGAAATGTCCCATCTTCACTCTCCAAATCAGCAAGTGCTACAAAACCATCATCTTTTAATATATTATAAAATTTTTCAAAAAGCTTCTTGGTATCTTTTACATGATGGATTGTCATTGAGGAGATGATTCCATCAAAACTCCTTCCATCAAGGGACTCTCTTTCTAAATCCATCTCCAAAACTTCAATATCACAATCAATAGTCTTCAAAGACTCTCTTAATGCTTGATTCATAGATTTTGATCTATCAACTGCTGTGATTTTTTTTACAAAAGGTGCAATCTGCTTGAGTAGTAATCCTGTACCAGAACCAAAATCTAAAATCTCCATATTCTCTTTTAGCCCAATTTTATTTTTAATGGCATTGGCTATATTTTTGACATTTTGGACTCTTCTTTGCTCTTTTTCATAATCTTTTGCTTTTTTGGCGAAGAAGTCTCTCACAGTCTTAATCCTTATAATTTAAAGGTTTGAAGTTTTAGAGGCATTTATCAAATCATAAAACTCATTTCTTGTCCTACTATCACTTTTGAAAAGTCCTCGAAGAGCCGAAGTAGTAGTAATAGAGTTGATTTTTTGGACACCTCTCATCTCCATACACATATGTCTAGCTTGGACTACGACTCCTACACCTTTTGGATTGATTGTCTGGCTGATTGCATCTGCTATTTGTTCAGTAAAATTCTCCTGGATTTGTAATCTTCTTGCAAAGACATCTACGACTCTTGGAAGTTTGGAAAGACCTACTACTTTGCCATCAGGAATATAAGCAATATGTACCTCCCCAATGATTGGAAGAATATGATGTTCACACATGGAGTAAAACTCTATATTTTTTACTAAAACCATCTCATCATTTGTGGTGGAGAAGATTGCACTAGTTAATATCTCTTTTGGATCTTGATTATAACCTTGAGTGAGGAACTTTAGGGCTTTTGCTACTCTTTGAGGAGTTTTGAGAAGACCTTCTCTTTGTGGGTCTTCACCTAGATGGAGTAGTATACTTCTGACATTACTTTCCAAATCACTATTATCCATAATTAATTCTTTTCTTTGAAATTTTTTTGTAGATTTTACCATAGAGAGGTTAAATAACACTCTTGCATTAGCTACTTTTTGGTAGAATCTTACGATTTAAAACAGCATAAAAAAGGATAGATAAAGTGGAAATTGAAAAGTTGGATGATTCAAATATCAAGATAAAGGCTCAAGTATCTGCTGAAGAGCTTGAAAAGAGAGTAGACCAAATAGCAAAAAGAAATGCAAAAGGGATGAAAATCGATGGATTTAGAAAAGGAAAAGTTCCAGCTTCTGTAGTCAAAAGGCTTTATAAAAAAGAGTTGGAAGATGAAGCAGAAGGAGAAATCTTAAGAGAAGTCCTAAAAAATGCAAAAGAAGAAGCAGATATCAAAGAGACTCTTGGTGAGCCTATATTTGAAAACTACAAAAGAGATGAAAATGGTCTCGAAGTAGAGATTATAATCTCTGTCAAACCTGAAATCAATATCGAAGGTTATAAAGATTTAGTACCATCTTTTGATGTTCCAGAAGTAAGTGAAAAAGAGATTGAAGATGAACTTGAAAATATAGCAAAATCAAAAGCTACAGCAAAAGATATCGAAAAATCAAGAGAGCTACAAAATGGTGATATTGCTGTAATTGATTTTATCGGCTTTATTGATGGTGAAGCTTTTGAGGGTGGAAGTGCTGAAGGTTATGAATTAGAGATTGGCTCTAAGAGTTTTGTAGGAGATTTTGAAGAGCAGTTAATCGGTATGAAAAAGGGTGAGACAAAAGAGATTACCGTCAAATTCCCAGATGATTACCAAGCAGAAAACCTAAAAGGCAAAGAGACAAAATTTGAAGTGACTCTAAAAGGAATCAAAGAAAAAGTCATCCCTGCAGTAGATGATGAGCTAGCAAAGGCTGTAATAGGAAAAGATGATGTTACTCTTGATGATTTGAAAGAGTTTGTCAAAAAGGAGCTTTTGAGAAAGAAACTAAACGAACTCTATGAAGAGAGACTAAAAAATGAGATGCTTGAGACTTTTGTAGAAAAGTTTGATTTTGCAGTCCCAAAAAATATCTTAGAGCAAGAGATTGACAATCTAGCAAATCAAAAAGCTCAATCACTCTCAAAAGAGGAGTTAGAAGAGGTTCAAGGGAATAAAGAAAAAATAGATGAACTAAGAGAATCTGTCAGAGAAGATGCAATAAATAGTGTCAAAGCTACATTTATTGTGGACGCAATTGCAAAAGCAGAAAATGTAAATGTAGATGATAATGAACTTTATCAAGTTATCTATTATGAATCTTTGATGAGTGGGCAAGACCCACAGCAAGTAATCTCTTATTATGAGAAAAATAATCTAATGCCAGCTCTTAAAATGGGAATGATTGAGGATAAACTATTTTCTACTCTTTTGGGTTTTGAAAAAATTTTAGAGCCAAAAAAAGAGGAAGAAACAAAACAAGAGTCTAAATAATTTATATTCTTTTTTGCTTACTAGCCACCCACCAAAAGTGGCTGGGAGGCAAGAGTTTTTATAGATTGTCTATAATTCTTCTAGCTTCTTCATAATTTATTTTTCCAGTCTGATATTTCAACTCAGCTTCAGAAATTTTTGAGAGTACAAGTTCCAAAAAATCACCAGTTGCTACATGTAGCTTGACATACTTTTTCATTAAATCAAATTTTGGAAAATAGTCCATCATCTCTTGTTTAATTTTGCTCTCATCCCAAAACTCTTTTGCTTTTTCTATCGTCAAAGGAGCAGGGTCAAAAATCTTATTTCCACTTGCACCATCTTTGAAATATTTATAAATAGTCTCCTCTTCAGGAGTGACAGTATAATCTGCACTACTTGGATCACCCTCCACACTCTTCATAAAATCTGTAGCAAAAAAGACAAACCCTATTCCAATAGCAACTAGTATTAATAAACCATTTTTCATAAAATATCCTTTTATTGAATTACTTGAACAAAATAGTCTCTTCTATTTGGTCCATCAAATTCACAAAACATAATCGCTTGCCACTCTCCAAGGAATAGTTGACCATCTTTGACAGGGACTACTACTCTTTGTCCACAAAGAGCTGATTTGATGTGGGCTGGAGAATTGCCTCCTTCACTTGCGTAGTTCATGTCAGCTGGTGCAATTCTGCTAAGAGATGAGAGAAAATCTCTCTTTAGACTTGGGTCTGTCTTCTCAAACATGACAATTGATGCTGTAGTATGTGGAGTAAAAACTGTACAAAGACCATCTCTAATGCCAAGCTTCATCACCTCATCAGCCACCTTTTCTGTAATGTCTATCATCTCAGTTTTGTAGTTTGTCTCAATATCGATTGTTATCATCGATTCTCCTTTAAAAATTTGTGAAGTCTATCATATTCGTTTTGAGTAAAATATCTCGTTTTGTTTGTTGGGAGGTTATTTAACTCTATCTCCCAAAAAGCTACTCTTTTTAAATCGACAATCTCAGCATCAAAATAGCCAAAAAATCTTCTAAGTTCCCTATTTTTACCTTCTGTAATTGTAACTCTGAGCTTTGTATATTTTCCACTCTCCCCCCTAATTTGAAAACTCTCAAAAGGTGAAATAAACATCTCTTTGATATCACTTTTTGGATGAGCACCTTTTAGACTATCTCTGATTTGTAATCCACGTTTCATCGCTTCAATCATATCTGGAGTGACTGGTTTGTCTATTTTTATATTGTAAACTCTAGGGACTTTAGCATTCATAAAAGTATCTGCTACTGTTGGATTGTCAGTAAGTAGTAGTAATCCTTCTGATGCAAAATCTAATCTGCCAACAGGAATAAAATGTCTAAATTTACCAGGTAACAAATGATAGATTGTAGTTCTTCCTCTATCATCTTTTTTTGTGACCAAAGCCCCTTTTGGCTTGTTATAGACAATCATTGTCACTTCATTTGGAGCTTTTGGTTTGAGGATACGACCTTTGACAGATACGATATCACCCTTTTTGACATCATAAAAGCCTCTATTTTCTACCTTTTTGTTGACTTTTACCTGACCATCTTCTATTAGTTTGTCAGCCTCTCGCCGACTATATTTACTGTTGTGTGAAATAAACTTATTTAACCTCATTCTAATCTCACTTTATACTCCTAATAATTTTATCTATATAGATTTAAAAAGTAAACATCCAAACCTCTTTTATAGCTTGAAACATGTTTTAAGATTTTGTTAACTCTCAAATATAAATAGTAGCTCAAACCCGAAGTGTATTATACAAAAAAAGAGAAGAAGCAGATAAAATATCTCTAAAAACTTTTATACAAAGATATAATACCTGATTTTCATCTTCTTTTGTTGAAATTTGAATAATTTTATTGATAAATTTCTTATCAATCAAGTAGCTTTATCATAAGATTTGATAAAATATCTATCATTGATTATATAAAAAATCCACTTTATACAAAGATAGTATTTAGGAGAGTTGGAGTGTAGATTTTTTATATGCAAAAATAGGAGGAAAAATGAGACAAGGCTATAGAAATTGGCAAGAACGTAGGCGCCACAGAGGTCCACTCATGCCTTTAACTTATTTGATACTGGAGTTAATTTTGTTAATGATGATTATTTATGTAGTATCAGTCTTTAACATTCCAATTCTCACCTTAGCTACAATCGTTTTGGCACTTCACTATTTTATTACATCTTGTCTACCAAGATACCATAGAGCAATAAGAAGACAAAAATATATCAAAGATAGGGAAGCTATTCCCTAATAAAAAAGAGGATTTTTATTCTCATTTTTTATTGGTAGGTGAAGTTTTGCATACTTGCGTACCTAGGACTATACTCCTAAAAATATCTAAATTGACGAACTCCCCATTGATAAATCAAGGGGATTCTGGCTTTAAAACGGAGATTGCCTTTTATTAAAGATCGTCATCCCAACCTTTTGTTTATTATACAATAATTACAAAAGATTTTCGGGAGTTTATCTCCCTTGAAAATCTTTTCTCAAAGAGAGTGCTAAAGCACAAGATCGCCTTATATCCCCATGCCTAAAGGTAGGGGCTTTACGGCGAAAGTTGGTAAAAAAATATTCTATTTAAAGAAGATTAAAAAGAGGAATAGAGAATAAAATAAGGAGGAGCAGTGAAAAACTTACCAACGCCAATTAATCAAAAGGATCTACAAGATTTAACTCAAGCAAAAAAGTTGTTAGAAGATGTTGGTTTTGCTATCAAAGTTGCCAACTACTTGGGCAGACCAATAGAGTTTGGACTCAAAAAGTTGGATTCAGATTTGATTAACAGAGCTTCCAAGCTAGCACTTGAAAAATCTTTGGATATCGCTTTGAGTACAATTGATAAAGATATCAAATCACCCTCTAACACTAAACATAAATTTTTGGCCACTCTCTCAGGAGCTATGGGTGGTTTTTTTGGGATGAATGCTCTAGTGATTGAGCTTCCAGTTAGTACTACAATAATGTTAAGGAGTATTGCAGATATTGCCAAAAGTCAAGGACACAATCTAAATTTGGCAGAGACAAAACTGGCTTGCTTGGAGGTATTTTCTCTAGGGAGTAGTAAAACTACAGATGATGATGGTAGTGAGAGTGGATATTATGCTATTAGATCCACTCTAGCTTATGAGATGAAATTGGCAATCAAGGCGGTAGAGGGGATGAGTAAAAAAGCAATCAAACAAGCTATAATCAAAGGGGAGATGCCAATTCTTGTAAAACTAATTGAGAGTATTGCTTCTAGATTTGGAGTGACAGTCTCTCAAAAGGTCGTAGCAGAGGCTATACCTATTATTGGAGCTGTGGGTGGAGGTGGGATAAATTATCTTTTTATGAGCCACTTCCAGCAGATGGCAACAGGACACTTTATAATCAAGAGATTGGAAAAGAGGTATGGCTCTCAAAATATAGAGATTGCTTATAGAAATATTGTGATAAATTAGAATCTTCTTCAAAAAGTTAACTAAAAATATAGTATCTTAATACTTTAAAAAATTAAGGAGTCAAACAGTGAAGATAAAAAATATACTTTTAGGATTGGCTGTAGCTACTGTTGCTACTTTTGCAGATTTCAAAGATGTAGACGAAAATCAGTTAATAGAGATGCAAAAAAAGGGTGTGCCTGTAATTGATATTAGAACACCTAGAGAGTGGCAATCTAGAGGTATTATTCCAAATGCTCACCCGATTATGTTTTTTGATTCAAATGGTAAACCTCACACAAAAGAGTGGTTTGCTAAAGCTAGCAAATTTATCAAAAATAAAAATACACCTTTTATTATCTATTGCGCTCATGCAAACAGAACAAAAGCTCTTGGAAAATGGCTAACACAAAAAATGGGCTTTAAAAATGTCTATGAGTTAAAAGGTGGTATCGAGTATGGTTGGATTGACAAAGGCAAAAAGACCGTCAAAGTAAAATAGAAAAAATCAAAGTCCAATTCCAGCAACCGAGGCTGGGGCTTGGCTTTTGCTTGTCAACACTTTCCTGAGAGGATAAAATCTACAGCATTATTCACATAAGCATTGTGTTTGTTGTGTTTGTGATAGACGATATAAAATTTTCTAAGCATGGTATAACCTTGGATTCTAGCTTCATAAAGAGTCCCATTTTGAACCTCTTCTGCAATCGCATATCTAGATACAATCGATACTGTAGGATGAGATGAATCTTTCTTTGCCCTTTTAATTGTCTGAAGTACTGCTGTAGTATTTGAGACTTCAGAGAGTACATTAAAATCGCTACATGCAATTCCTAAATCCTCAAAAACTTCAGAAACCACTTTCCTGGTTTGGCTCCCCTCTTCTCTACAGACCCATTTAAACTCATAAAGGTCTTCTGGACGGAGAATCTTTGGGATTGGAACATTGCTAAATACTACCATCTCATCATCTCTCCACTCTCTTACTACTAAATCGCTATCAGGAATATTTGCTTCAATCAAACCCAAATCAATCTGTCTATCTTTGACCATATCTACAATCAGTTTACTTACCTCTATTGTGAGTTTGACATCATTATTTATCACCTCTCCAAGTGAGTTTAGACACTCTCCAGGTAGGACATAGTTACCAATTGTAAAAGATGTCCCAAGTCTAAAAGTGATCTTTTTGTCAATGATTTTGATGATATCAATCTCAATGCTATGGATGCACTTTTCTAGCTTGACAGCCACTTTATAAAGCTCTTCACCAACAGTTGTAAGTCTGATTCCATTCTTTTTTCTTTCAATCACCTTATTATTTAGGTAGTTTTCTATAAATTTAATCTGTTGAGTTACTGCTGGCTGAGATATTCCAAGTTTTGCAGAAGCTTTTGAGAAACTTCTCTCTCTTACTACTGTTAAAAATGTCTCAAGTTTTGTGAAATCTTTCAACATTTACTCCCCCCTCTTATAATAATCTATTAGTATAATAACTAATTAATACATAAGTATAGCTTATTATTAATAATAGTATCCATTTTAGTTATAAAGTAGCATAATTTCAACTCCAAAAGAGTATAATTAATAAAAAAAAGAAAAAGAAAAATTATGCTAAATCAGTTAAATAGCGCACAAAAAGAGGCTGTAATTCATATCGATGGACCGATGCTAATTTTAGCAGGAGCAGGAAGTGGTAAAACAAAAACAGTAGTCACAAGGCTAGCTTATCTAATTAGTAAAGTGGGGATTCCTCCAGAACATACTCTGACTCTTACATTTTCTAACAAAGCAGCAAAAGAGATGAAAGATAGAGCTTTGAAGCTGATAAAAAGGGAATTAAATGAGAATGCAGATGTTGTCAAAGAGCCTTTACTGTGTACATTCCATAAGTTTGGATTGATATTTTTGAAGCGTTATATTCATAGATTAAATAGAGAAAACAACTTCTCAATCATCGACAGTGAAGATAAAAAAAGAATCATTAGACAGATACTAAAAGAGAAAAATATAAACTTAAACTTACAATTTGTAGTAAGTGAAATCTCAAAGTATAAAAACTCGCTTCTTAGCCCAGCTGATGCACTTTTTAGAGCAGAGATAAGTGATTATGAGAAGACAGCTATAGTCTATCAAGAGTATCAAAATATAATAAAAGAGAATAATAGAGTAGATTTTGATGATTTGTTAGCACTTACATATCAAATCCTTATAGAAGATGATAATTTAAGAAAAACTATTAGTGAGTATTATCGCTACATTATGGTCGATGAGTATCAAGACACAAATGAGTTGCAGTATCGGCTCTTGAAATTACTCTCTAGTCAACACCAAAATCTAGTTGTAGTAGGGGATGATGACCAGAGTATTTATAGTTGGCGTGGAGCAAATATTAGTAATATTTTAGAATTTGACAAAATTTATCCAGATGCAAAGGTCGTAAAGCTTGAGATGAACTATCGCTCTAGCAAGCAGATTTTAGATACTGCAAACTCTTTAATTGAGCATAATAGAAGAAGAGTAGGAAAAAGATTAATAAGTGCTAAGGGTGATGGAGCCAATGTGGAGCTTTTACACTCTTTGAATGAGAGTCTCGAAGCAAAAAATATAGCCTCCAAGGTAAAGAGTTTAATTTTTAATGGTGTAAATGCCAGTGACATTGCTATTTTATATCGCATAAATGCTCTCTCTCGTTCAATTGAAGATGGATTTAAAAAAGAGGATATTAAGTTCAAACTAGTTGGAGGAATAAGATTTTATGAGAGGGCAGAGGTAAAAGATATCATCAGTTATTTAAGGGTAATAATAAATCCAGATGATGATTTTTCTCTTGTTCGAATTATCAACAAACCCAAAAGAGGTATTGGTAAAACATCTATAGATAAAATAAAAGCTTTATCACTCTCCCAAAATATCTCAATGTTTAGATTAATAAAAGAGATTGAAGTAGAGACTCTTGCTAAAAGTGTAGGCAAAAAAAATGCTCAAACTCTAAAAAATTTTATCAAAATGATAGAGGAATTTCAAGAACAAGTATCAAACTCTTTGACCCTTTTTTTGGAGAGTTTTGAAAGTAGAGTAGATTTAAGGAGATTTTATTCAAGCTATATCGATAGTTTAGACAAAGAGAAAAATATAGATGAATTTTTAGGTTATTTTAGGGAGATTATTGAGTCTAACCCATCAATTTCTCTTGAGGAGTTTTTAAATGATATCTCTTTGGAGAGTGAGCAAGAGCAGTCAAGTTTTGGGGCTGTGAATGTGATGAGTATTCATGCCTCAAAAGGTTTAGAGTTTGAACATGTTTTTGTAATTGGTTTAGAGGAGGGTTTTTTTCCTCTGATTGGAAATGAGAGTAATTTAGAAGAGGAGAGAAGATTAGGTTATGTAGCAATTACAAGAGCAAAGAATCATTTGACTCTTTGTTACTGTGATAGTCGATTCTACAAAGGCAAAAGAAAAATACTAACAAAATCTAGATTCCTTGGGGAGAGTGGATTAATCAAAAACTCCAGCCTAAAGATAAATAAATCTTCAGAGTATAAACGAGGCGACTTAGTAAAACACCCTATTTTTGGGATTGGTAGAGTACAAGCTGTGACGAAGTCTGGAAAAGAGTATAAATTAAGAATTAATTTTGGTTCAAGTAAAAAAGATATATTAAGCTCATTTGTAAAACCGATTTGATTTGATATAATCTTGAAAACTTGCCTTAGGAGCTGTAGTGAAAAAGATTTTTTTGTGTGCTATTAATAATCTACTAAGTGGGGCTTGCAGTGAAGATTGCAAGTTTTGTTCTCAAAGTAGTAGGTACAGAACCGATATTCAAAGATACAGCTTCAAAGATGTAGATCTGGTTTTGGAAGAGGCAAAAAAGGCTTATAAAAATGGAGCTACTGGTTATTGCTTGGTCACTTCAGGAAAAGAGCTAGATGAAAAGAAATTAGATTATATCTGTAATCTTGCAAGCAAAATCAAAAAAGAGTTGCCAAGTTTGAGGATTATAGCATGTAATGGTCTAGCATCAAAAGAGGCTCTTCTTGCACTTAAAAAGTCTGGAGTCCAAAGCTACAATCACAATTTAGAAACAAGCAAAGATTACTACAAAACAATCTGCTCTACCCACAGCTGGGAGGATAGATTTGTTACTTGTGAAGCGGTAAAAAGTGTAGGATTATCACTTTGTTGTGGTGGAATTTTTGGTATGGGCGAGACCCCAAAAGATAGAGATAATTTGATTAAAAGTATATTATCTTTGAAGCCATCTTCTATTCCAATCAATTTTTATATCCCAAACCAAGCCCTTCCAATCAAAAAGAGAAATTTAGATTTCAAAGATGGACTAAATATTATCCAGACTCTCAAAAGCAAAGTAGAAAAAAATACAATTTTGATGGTAGCAGGTGGGAGAGAGTCTATCTTTGGGGGAAGAGAAAAAGAGATGTTTGAAGCTGGGACTAATGCTATTGTCATTGGTAACTATCTAACAACAAAAGGTTTTCCTCCAGATTATGACAGACAAAAGATTTTAGAGCTTGGATATGAAGTAGCAGTAGGGTGCGATGGAACACAATAGCAACCATATTTCGATGATTTTTACTCTCTCACTGTTGATTTGGACATCTCCATATCTTTCTAAAATTTTTAGAGTCCCAACTGCTACAGTAGAGATTATTTCTGGCTCACTTTTGGCTCTAGCTGGAGTCTTGTACCATAATGACTACTTCAATCTTATTGCAGAGGTTGGATTTTTGTATCTTATGTTTATTGCAGGAATGGAGGTAAACTTCAAAGAGATTACAAATAGTCCAAGTCACATTCTAAAAAAAGCTGTAATGTTTGTAGTCTCTTTAGGAGTGATGTCTGCAATTATTGGAGTGGTTTTATCTTTAAATATTATTGTCATCATCTCTTTACCTCTTATTTCTGTAGGACTTGTCGCCTCCCTCTCTAAAATCTACGGTAAAAAAGAGAAGTGGCTAAGTCTTTCTATGATGGTTGGAGTATTAGGAGAGATTGTAAGTATTACTGCATTGACAGTTTTAGATGCTTCTAGTTCTGTTGGCGTTGGGCTTGAGCTAGTATTTAAGATTTTATATCTTGTAGGATTTTTGATAGCTATTTTCTTGCTCTACAAATTTCTACATCTCCTTTTTTGGTGGTTTCCTGAGCTAAAAAGTGACCTCGTCCCTCAATTTGATACCTCTGACCAAGATATTAGAATGGCTATGGCTCTATTTTTTATATTTATCTCTATTATGATTATTTTACATTTGGAGTTGGCTCTTGGAGCATTTATCTCAGGGATGGCAATTGCTATATTTTTTCACCACAAAAAGAGTCTAGAAGAGAAAATCTCAAGTATGGGTTTTGGCTTTTTAGTACCGATATTCTTTATTCATGTGGGGGTCTCTTTTGATTTAAAGGCTTTGAATATAGAAATTATAAAGGGTGCTGTAATGATTACAACCATTATGATTTCATTAAGATTAATCTCCGCTTTTTATCTTAGAAGAATCTATACCCAAAGAGATGCTGTACTCGTAGCTTTTGCTCTTTCTATGCCATTGACGCTTTTGATTGCTGTTGCTACGATTGGTTATACGACCGATACCATCGATAAAACTACATATTATCAGTTGATTTTGGCAAGTCTTTTTGAAGTGCTTATCTCCATGCCTGCTATTAAAATTTTGCTCTTTTTCAAGGAGAAGGACAGAGGTTCTCATAAAATAAAAGGGTAGAGTCAAAAACAGAGTCTAAAAAAATTTAAAATATATTAAAAAATTAAAGAGTCTAATATGTATAGCAAAGTAAACTACACTTTAATTGGTATTGTCTTGATAGTTTTAATAGCTGGAGCTATCTATTTTGGTTTTTGGCTGATGAAGTATGGCTTGAAAGAGAAAAGTTATAACTACTATCAAATCTACTTTGAAGAGTCAGTAAATGGACTCTCTGTAGATAGTAGTGTTAAATTAAATGGCGTAAATGTAGGAAAAGTAGCAGAAATATCAATCGATTCAAAAGATATCTCACGAGTAAGAGTTTTACTCAAGATAGACTCTAAAGTCCCTGTAACCAAATCTCTTTATGGTGAGCTAAATCTTTTGGGAATTACTGGACTTTCTTACATTGAGCTAAAAAAAGATAATAAACTTCTTGATGACCAGATTTTAAAAACATCCAAGCAAAATCCAGCTAAAATTCCCTCAAAACCATCAATCACAAGTCAACTTATGACTCAAGCTCCAAAGATTCTCTCCAAAATGCAAATAGCTATTGACTCTTTTAATTCTATTTTAACAGATAAAAATATCCAAAGTCTCTCATCGATAATCTCTTCGACAAAAGATGCTTCAAAAAAGGCTATAGTTTTGGAAGATAGTTACATCTCTTTGGCAAAGGAGCTAAATCTAACAGTAGTAAAATTAAGAGATGATATCAATCAAACCATTAAAAACCTAAATAGTATCACTTCAAAAGTAGACAATAAGATAGATTCTCTAATTTCAAAAGTGGAAAAAAGTGCAGACTCTATAAATATCTTGAGTAGAAATATAAACAAAAGATTAAAAAGAGGAGAGTATGACTTGAAAAAGATTATTAGACCAATGGAAGTCGATATTAGAGAGCTTAGCTATCAGTATCAAGAGTTGGCAAACTCCCTAAAATCAATTGCTCAAAATCCAACATCTGTCATCTTTGGAGCAAAAAGAAGAGGAGGACCAGGAGAATGAGAATCATTTTTATCGCTTTTCTTGGCATTTTCTACTTTTATGGGTGTGGGAGCCAGACTCTTAGCACTTATACACTCTCTCCAAAACTTTATAAAAAAAGAGTAGTATCATCTGAATTTAAAAATAAGAGTCTAAGAGTAGAGTATCCAAAAGGAATTAAAGATACAATGGGTACAAAAATCTACTATAAAAATAGTAATCTCCAAGAGTCTTATTATCTCTACAGCCAGTGGAGTCGCTCTTTAAATCGAATAATTATGGCTTCGATTGTAGAAATACTACAAAATAGTAATATTTTCAAGATGGTAGTAGACTATTCATCTACAGCTGATGTAGATTTTACTTTAGAAAGTAGTGTCTATAAATTTGAGCATAGATTAGATAAGGGAGAATCTTTTGCCGATATTTCTATTGAGATGAGACTCTTAGATGCTACAACCAACAAAGTCGTAAAGTCAAAACTATTTAAATACTCCACACCTTGCAAAAGTAATGATGCCAAAGGTTTTGTCGAGGCTTCAAATAAGAGTTTGGAGAAGCTAGGAGAAGATATGATTAATTGGTTAGAGAGCTAAAAAGAGACTTTATCACTTTTGAGGAGAATAGATGATAAAAGATAAAATTGAGACTGCTACAAGAAGAGAGATTGAAAAAGTTCAGCTAAAAAGATTAAGAGATACTCTCCTTAGAGTGTACACTCTCAACCCATTTTATACTAAGAGCTTTGATAAGCTAAAAGTCAGACCAGAAGATATAAAATCTCTTAAAGATGTCCAAAAGCTTCCATTTACCACTAAAAAAGATTTGAGACAGAGTTACCCTTTTGGTTTTTTTACTGTCTCTATGGATAATATTATTGAGATACACAGTTCAAGTGGTACTACGGGTAAGCCAACAGTCGTAGGCTACACCAAATCTGACATCAAAATCTGGCGTAATCTAATGGCAAGAGTCTATTTTATGGCAGATATTAATCATAGAGATATAATCCATAATTCGTATGGCTATGGACTTTTTACTGGTGGTCTTGGTTTTCATGAGGGAGCCAAAAAAATTGGTGTTACAGTAGTCCCCGCTAGTGGAGGCTTTACCAAGAGGCAGTTGATGCTTATGAAAGATTTTGGTGCTACAGTCTTAGCATCTACTCCATCATTTGCTCTACATTTAGCAGAGATAGCCAAAAGCCAAAATCCAAATTTTATTGATGATTATTCACTTAGAGTCGGTATATTTGGAGCAGAACCAACAAGTCAAGGTCTAAAAGATGAAGTAGCAAAAAAGTGGAAATTAGCTTATCATGAGATTTATGGACTATCTGAGATAATAGGTCCTGGAGTGAGTTGTGGTTGTGGTTTTGGAAATAGACTTCATATATTTGAAGACCATTTCCTCCCAGAGATTATCGATCCAAAAACTGGAAAAGTCTTAGAAGATGGAGAAGTGGGAGAGCTTGTAATTACTACTCTTACTAAACAAGCTCTGCCTCTTATTCGATACAAAACAGGAGATATTACATCATTGAGAAGGGAGCCTTGTAAATGTGGGCGGACGATGGTTTCAATGGAGCCTGTTTTGGGAAGGGTAGATGATATGCTAATTGTAAATGGGGTAAATATTTATCCTTCACAAGTAGAACATGTCATAGCCATCACCAAAGATGTAACGCTAAATTACCAAATCATAGTCGATAAAAAAGGTTATTTAGACAAATTAAAAATATTAGTAGAGTTAGAACAAGATATTCCAAAAGATAAAATCCCAAAAATCAAAAGTAGACTTGAGGAGGAGTTTTTGAATAATCTTTATATAAACACAGATGTCAGACTACTTGCTCCAAATACTCTAGAACGTAGCATGGGTAAAGCTCTAAGAGTCATAGACAAAAGAGAGAAAATATAGACTCTGTTTGAGTTTGGTTTGATTAGCTTGTTTGAAGTTTTGATTGTTATAATATCCCCTCAAACTCAAGATTTGAGGCAGGGATGGAAGATAGCTTTTATACAGAGATAGAGATAGTTTGTGATGAGGGATTTGGCGATATAGTGGCTGATTTTATCTCAGCTATGCTTGATGAAGCTGTAGAGATAAAAGAAGATAGAGTATTTATAAGAACTACTCAAAATGTAGATAAAATTAAAGAAAAACTAGAACTTTTAAAAAAAGAGTTGCCATTTAGCTACTTGGTGAGTCAAAAGCAAAATATAGATTGGATAAAAAAGTATCAAGATTCAATTACTCCAATTGATGCGGGGTCATTTTATATCTACCCCTCTTGGTACTCACCAAAAGAGGATAAAACCAATATACTCATAAATCCAGCTTTAGCTTTTGGTTCTGGGCATCACGCTACAACTTACTCTTGTCTTTTAATGGTAGATGAGTTTGTCAAAAGTAGTGATGAGGTACTAGATGTAGGTTGTGGAAGTGGGATTTTGGCTTTAGCATCTGCAAAAAAAGGGGCTTTGGTTGAACTTTGCGATACTGACCCAATTGCTGTAGATAGCGCAAAAGAGAACTTCGAATTAAATAGTGAAAATTTTGGAAAGCTCTGGGTAGGTTCTGTCAATAAGACGGATAAAAAATATGATGTAGTTTTAGCTAATATTATAGCTGATGTGCTAAGAGCAATCTCCAGAGAATTAAAAGATAGATTAAAAGATGATGGGACTTTGATTCTTTCTGGAATTTTGGATAAAAAAGAGTCAATAGTCACTTCTGCTTTTGATGATTTGGAGCTTCTAAAAAAAATACAAAAAGATGAGTGGATAACTCTAGTCTACAAAAAAGGATAGAAAAACAATGAGTAACCAAAACGATAACAATAACAACAATGATAATAAAAATAACTTTTTTAATGATAATCCACTGTTAGCATTTGCGATATTTTCAATAGTGGTTATTTTGATTTTCAAGGTTATGATTGGTGAGCAGGGGAGTTCTGTTAATGGTTTTTCTCAAAGAAGAACAATCTCCAAAACAAAAACAGTAAGTTATTCTGAGGTGAAAAAGCTCGTCAAAGAGTCTAAAATCTCACAAGTAAAAATCACTCCAACCACAATCGAGGCAATTGGAGAAGATGGAGGTCAATTTATTCGATATATTGCTGAAAAGATTCCTGCAAATGATCCAACCTTTGTCAAACTTTTGGATGAAAAAGGTGTAGAGTATAGTGGAGTAATGGGCAATGGTTTTATGAATGAATTGATTAGTATGTTGCTTCCAATTATTATCTTTTTTGCTATTTGGATATTTTTGGCAAGAAGGATGTCCAAAGGAATGGGCGGAGGAATCTTAGGAGTTGGCAAAGCTGGCAAACTGATAAACTCAGAAAAACCAGATGTAAAGTTTGATGATGTCGCAGGTGTAGATGAAGCCAAAGAGGAGGTCAAAGAGATTGTAGACTTTTTGAAATACCCAGAAAGATACATCTCTCTTGGAGCAAAAATCCCAAAAGGTGTACTACTTGTTGGACCTCCTGGTACTGGAAAAACTCTCCTTGCAAAAGCAGTCGCAGGTGAAGCTGATGTGCCATTCTTCTCAGTAAGTGGTAGTAGTTTTATTGAGATGTTTGTAGGTGTGGGGGCAAGTAGAGTAAGAGACCTTTTTGAGCAGGCAAAAAAGGAAGCTCCAGCGATAATTTTTATCGATGAGATTGATGCGATTGGTAAAAGTAGAAATGCTGGAGGACCAATGGGTGGAAATGATGAGAGAGAACAGACTCTCAATCAACTCTTAGCAGAGATGGATGGATTTGGAACTGATACTCCAGTAATAGTCTTAGCAGCTACCAACCGTCCAGAAGTATTAGACCCTGCCTTACTTCGTGCTGGTAGATTTGATAGACAAGTCTTAGTCGATAAGCCAGATTTTGAAGGAAGACTTGCAATTTTGAAGATTCATTCAAAAGATGTCAAACTCTCTCCAAAGGTAGATTTAGAAGAGATTGCAAAAGCTACTGCTGGACTTGCTGGAGCTGACTTAGCAAATATCATAAATGAAGCTGCACTTTTAGCTGGTCGTCAAAATAAAAAAGAAATTGAGCAAAATGATTTGATGGAAGCGATTGAAAGAGCATTTGTAGGGCTTGAGAAGAAAAATCGTAAAATCAATGAATTAGAAAAAAAGATTGTTAGCTACCACGAGAGTGGACACGCATTAATTGCTGAATTGACAGAAGGTGCTACAAGAGTCACAAAAGTATCGATTATTCCAAGAGGGCTTGGAGCTTTGGGATATACTCTACATCTTCCAGATGAAGAGAATAGATTTTTGGCTCAAAAAAAGGAGCTTGTAGCAGAGGTGGATGTCTTACTTGCTGGTCGTGCGGCTGAGGAGATATTTATTGGTGATATCTCCACAGGAGCTGGAAATGACCTACAAAGAGCTACTGATATCATCAAGGATATGATTACAAAATATGGAATGACAGATGTAGCAGGACTTATGGTGCTTGAGACTCATGCTGGTGGAGCTTTCCTTAGTGGTGGTCAAGTGATAAAAGATTATAGCGAGAAAATGGCAGAAGCAATTGATGAGGCTATTAAGAGCTTTTTGGATGAACACTATCAATATGTCAAAGATACTCTTCAGCTTTATCATGGCGCAATCGAGGAGATGGCAAGAGTACTTCTTGATGTAGAAGTAATTGAAGGTAGCAAAGTAAGAGAGATTATAGAAGAGTATGAAAAGAGCAAAGGGATGGAGTCTCGCCTAGCTCATAAAGATAAAATAGAAAAAGAGAATCTCTCAAAAGAGGAGAAAAAGAAGAGTCAAGAAGATGATAAAAATAGTAGCATAGAAGCTACACAAGATAAATCACAAAGTCAATATTTAGAATCAAAAGATAATGATGAAGATAAGGAGGAGAATTGACATACTCCCCACGCATAAATGCGGGGGATTCTGGTTTTAAAGCGATGGTTGCTGACAAATAGCCAGTCTTACGCCATCTGTACCAAGAGTTGATGCCCCAACTCTACAGATATTTATACTTGCATTCAAATCTCTATCGTGTTCTATTTTACACTCAGGACAAATCCAAACTCTATCTTTTAAGTTTAGTCTCTCTAAAACAAACCCACAATTAAAACAAGTTTTAGAAGATGGATAGAATCTATCAATCTTAATCAAGTTTATTTTATACTCCAAGATAGAGACAAACTCACTAAAAGCTAAATCAGAAATTTTTCTGCCCCACAATCTTTGCATTGCTTTTATATTTAAGTCCTCAATTGCGATATATTCATACTTCTTGGCAAGAAAATTTGCCAACTTATGAAAGAAATCTCTTCTTGCATTAATTACTTTTTGATGAAGCTTTGATAGTTTCCTTTTAGCTTTTTTGTAGTTATTTGAGCCTTTAATCTTTTTTGAAAGTCTCTTTTGAAGTTTTTTAAGTTGATTTAAATGCTTGAGATAGTATTGAGGCGATTTTACTTTTGTATTATCTGAAAGAGTCAAGAATGTTTTTAGACCGAAGTCAATACCCACGATTTTACCCGATGTGATATTCTCTTTAGTCTCCTCTTGCTCCAAGACGATACAAATATAAAAATCTCCGATATTATCTCTTTTGATAGTTATAGTTTTTATCTTCCCAATAATTGGTCTTGAGAGCCAGAATTTAAACTTATAACCACCAAGAGAAATAACATTGTCATCTATTTTGTATCCTGCTTGCTTGAGTGTTATCGATTTGTATCTCTTTACTTTTTTGAAAGATGGAGGAGATGATTTAATACCTTGTTTTTGATTGTGAAAGAATAGTTTGTAGGCTTTATCTATTCTATCTGTTATCTCTTGGATTGCTTGAGATGGCACTCTTTTCCAATATTCATATTTTGGAAGCTTCTTCAGTTTTGTTAGGTGCTTTTGCAGTTGAAACTTATTCAGACTCTTTTCAAAAAGCTTATAGTATCTCTTATGCAAAGCTATGCAATGATTATAAATAATACCTGCAATATCAACTCTTTGATTTAGATGCCTTAATCTTTTTGTGCTATACAGTTTGTATTTATAGGTTCTAATCATCAAAGCTCCTTCTTAAGTTGAATTAAGCAGTTGAATTAAGCCGTACTTCTACTTATTATCGCCTTATATCCCCATGCCTGAAGGCAGGGGCTTTACGGCGATGTTTGGTAAACCAAAGGAGGTATCTACTTGACCTCCTCCTTAAATCAAAAAACTATATTTTCAATCTTCTTTATCGTTAACCAAAGCAATGTATAATGAATATATCTACTACAAAGGAGTAAAATATGAAGAAATTAGCAATAGTTGGATTTTTGTTTGGTCTTGCTACTATTTTGATGGCAGGTAGTACGGACTCAAACACCTCATCAACCACCACGATAAACTCTACAAAGCCAAAAATAAAATATATCGATGCCAAAGAGATGAAAGAGAAGATAAAAAACTATAAAGTCAAAGAGATTGTAGAAGGTTAAAGGAGAAAAGATGAAAAAGATAAAACTTTTAATGTTTGCTACTCTTATCTCATTTTTAACTGGCTGTGGGGGAGACGGTGGTAGTAGCAGTGGAGGATATGAGTATCCCCCAATTGATGTCTCAAGTGCAAAAGAAGAACTCACCGGAGATGAAGACTATCTCTCAGCCCTGAAAATCTGTAATGACTCAGCTTCTGCATTTGATATTATTGATATAAGAAGTAATCCTACAACCTCAGAAGATGGGCCAAATAGAATATCTAAGCCAATTCCTCCAGGAGAGTGTGCAGAACTTCATACCAATAATTGTGACATAAATTATAAAATTGATATCACTTACTCAGATGGTAATTTTTGGAGACATGAGGCATATTTTAGAGAGTGTTACTATAGAAATATAATTACTCTTTACTATTGATGTCTTACCAACTTTCGCCGTAAAGCCCTAGGCTTTCTCAAAGAGAGTGCTAAAGCACAAGAGCCGTAGGGATATAAAAGGTTGGGACGACGATCTTCGGCATAGGAGATGTAAGACCTTTAATAAAAGGCAATCTCCGTTTTAAAGCCAGAATCCACTTGATTTATCAATGGGGAGTTCGTCAATTCATCGATTTTAGATACCTTTTAGCAGTTGATGCACTCACGCTATTTGGGTAAGCATCGACCAAAGTCTTAAAAAACTCTTTAGCTTGCTCTGGCTGACCACTCTTTTTCAAAGAGATGGCAGTATGCAATAAGAGTTTATCCATATAATTAGTATCCGCTTTTATCTCTGCACTCTTTTGGTAAAGCTCTATCGCTTTTGTGTATCTTCCTTGATTATAGGCAATCTCCCCTAGCATAAAGTAAGAGTAAGCTTTTTTATATCCTTTTTTGAGAAGCTCTCTAAAGTCATCTCCAGCTTTTGCATAATCTTTGTTTGAGAATCTTTTTTTTGCTCTTTCATACAGCTCTTTAGATGTTAGTCTTTTCTCTTTTACTTCTGTTGGTTCTGTTTTAGTAGGTTTATCTTTAGGTTTTTGTACCTTTTTAGGTGGTTTTGGTTTTGAGGGTGCCTTTGGTTCTGGCTTGGGTTTGGGCTCTGGAGTCTCTTTTTTGATTCTTTTTTTAGGTGATGTTGGTTCAGCTTTTGGAATTGGCTGAGGTTTTGGGCTGGAAGCTTTTGCCAAATATTCTCTTTTTCTCATCTTCTGTTCAAGCATATTTAATCTATAAAGAATATCCTTTAATTCGGCACTACTGGTCTGATTTTGAGAGTTATTCATAGATTTTTTTGAGAGATAGTTTACCCTTCTTTGCAAGCCTCTTACTACAGTTTTTAACCCTTCTATCTCCTCTTTTAACCTAGCTATTTGCTGTTTGAGCTGAACAATTTTTCTAGAGGTACTAGGTCTTTTTTTACGGTGATAATTGCTCGTCGAACTAGAGCTTCCATAGACAGAAGGTTCTGCTATACTCAAAGATATACTCAAAATAGTCAAAGTCAAAATTTTTGTCACATTCATAATTAAAAGTCCCACCCTTTTATTTTGGAGCGATAATTTTTCTCATCTCTCTCAAAATCTCTAATTCCGAAATTATAACAAGTTTTTAGACTTTTAATTTTATTCTTTGAGATGTTCCCAAAATACACATTTTTTATAGAAGTAATAAGAAACTCCAAATAGCAAAATAGTTTTAAAATTTGTGATGATAAAATCACTCAACCTAACAGAAAAAGGAGAAGCCAATGGCTCAAAAGGCAATAAGAGAGTATGATGCTAAAACTATTTTGGCAAGACATTGGGATAAATATTTCCCAAGTTTTACATACCCGTATCAGACTGTTTTAGTCCAAAGCGGTGATGAATTAAGAGCAAAAGCTAATGAAGAGGGTTTTGAGTGGTTAAAAGAGAAACCTTTAGTAGCAAAGCCAGATATGCTTTTTGGAAAAAGAGGTAAAAACGGTCTTGTACTTTTTAAAGTAAATAAGCCAGGTGATGTGACTCTAGAAGATGCTGCTAAGTGGATTGATGAAAAAAGAGCTGAGAAGCAGAAAGTTTACTTCTCTTTTGATGGTGATACTCCAGCAGGAGACCCATCTGAAGATTTCTTGACTCACTTTATTGTAGAGCCTTTTACTCCACACACTCAAGATGAGGAGTACTACATCTCTGCTACTGTTGTAGGCGATGAAGATGTGCTTTATATGTCAGCAGAAGGTGGAATGGAAGTAGAGGAGAATTGGGATAAAGTAGTTGAAGTTAGATTCCCAATTACAGACAGCGAAGAAGAAATTGAGAAAAAAATTCGTGAAAATATCCCAGCTGATGTAAAAGCAGAAGATAAAGAGGCTTTTGCAGAGTTTGCGATTGGTTTCTTCAAAGCTTACAGAGAGTTAAATTTCGCTTACCTGGAGATTAATCCATTTGTGCTTCAAGGTAGAAATGTAGAGCTTCTTGATATGGTTGCAAAGCTTGATGATACTGCTGGATTTATGATGACTGATGAGTGGGGCGATATTGAGTATCCAACTCCATTTGGAATGGAAGAAAAATCTCCAGAAGTTCTAGCAATCGAAGAGGCTGATAGCAAAACTGGAGCTAGTCTAAAGCTTACACTCTTAAAACCAGAAGCAAGAATCTGGACGATGGTAGCAGGTGGTGGTGCATCAGTTGTTTATGCAGATACTATCGCAGATATGGCAGGAATTGAAGATTTGGCAAACTACGGAGAGTATAGTGGTGGACCAACTACAGCAGAGACTAAATTTTATGCTGAGACGATTTTTGATTTGATGACAAGAGAAAAAGATGCTCAAGGTAGAGATAAAATCTTAATCATCGGTGGAGCGATTGCAAACTTTACAGATGTTGCTAAGACTTTTACAGGAATTATCCAAGCATTTGAAGAGTATGCAGACAAACTAAAAGATGTCGGTGTAAAAATCTATGTCAGAAGAGGTGGTCCAAACTACGAAAAAGGTTTAAGAGATATTAGAGAAGCTGGTGAGAGATTGGGACTTCCGATTAAGGTTCACGGACCTGAAACACACTTGACAGATGTCGTTAGAATGGCACTAGAAGAAGATAAGTAAGCAGGGAGATTAGAGAATGTCACAAAGATTATTTACTAAAGATACACAAGCAATTTTTTGGAACAACAACAAGAGTGCAATCCAGCGAATGCTAGATTATGATTATGTAATCAAAAGAGAAACACCATCAGTAGCAGCTATTGTTGCTCCAACTAGTTCAAATAAATTTGAGAAGTTTTTCTGGGGTGGCGATGAGATTATGGTGCCAGTTTACAGAAGCACAAAAGAGGCAAAAGAGGCTCAACCTCAGGCTGATGTTCTACTAAACTTCGCATCTTTTAGGACTGCTTATGCTGTAACAATGGAGGCTCTTGAACTTGGTGGTTTTAGAGTAATGATGATTACAGCCGAAGGAATTCCAGAGAGACTCTCAAGAAAGATGATTGCAGAGGCTCGTGCTAAGGGTGTAACTGTAATTGGACCTGCAACTGTTGGAGCAATTAGCCCTGGTGCATTTAAAATCGCAAATGTTGGTGGAACAATAGAGAATATCATCAACTCAAAACTTCACCGTGCAGGAAGCTGTGGACTAGTAACTAGAAGTGGTGGACTATTCAATGAGCTTAGTAATATCATCGCAATTAATGCAGATGGAATTGCTGAAGGTGTTGCAATTGGTGGGGATAGATTTGTAGGCTCTGTATTTATCGATAATCTCCTTAGAATGGAGCAAAACCCAGATGTAAAATATATGGTTCTTCTTGGGGAAGTTGGAGGAATTGAGGAGTACAAAGTAATCGAAGCTGTAAAGTCTGGCAAAATCAAAAAGCCAATTATCGCTTGGTGTATCGGAACAATTGCTAAACACTACAGCTCTGGAGTACAGTTTGGTCACGCAGGTGCTAGTGCAAATGATGACAGAGAGACAGCTGAAGCTAAAAACAATGCGATGAGAGAAGCTGGTATCCATGTTCCTGCTACATTTAACGACCTTCCAGCAGAGATTAACGGAGTCTACAACCAGCTAAAAGCAGAAGGTGTAATCAAAGATATTCCAGAGCCTGAAATTAGAAAAATCCCAACTTATAGAAGACCAAGACAGTTTATCTGTACAATCTCTGATGATAGAGGTGAAGAGGCAACTTATGCAGGTTTCCCAATTAGTTCTGTCGCACTTCCAGAGACTGGCAAAACTATCGGTGATGTCGTAAGCTTGTTGTGGTTTAAGAAAGTCTATCCAAAGTGGGCAGTAGATTTTATAGAAACAGTAATCAAAACTGTAGCAGACCATGGTCCAGCAGTAAGTGGAGCTCACAATGCAAAAGTAACTGCGCGTGCTGGTAAATCAGTAGTAGAGAGCTTAGTTACTGGACTTCTTACAATTGGTCCTAGATTTGGTGGGGCGATTGATGGTGCTGCTAAATACTTCAAATATGCAGATGATAATAACCTAACTCCAAAAGAGTTTATCGGTTATATGAAAAAGCAAGGTGTGCCAATCCCAGGAATTGGACATAGAATTAAATCTCTAAAAAATCCAGACCTCAGAGTAAAAGGTTTGATGGATTTTGCAAAAGAGAACTTCCCAGCGACTCCACTTCTTGATTATGCAAGAGAGGTTGAGCAACTCACAACTAGCAAAAAAGAGAACCTAATCTTGAATGTGGATGGGACTATCGGTATTTTGATGGTGGATATGTGGAGAGCATTGGGTTATAGCGAAGAGGAGATTAATGAGTTTATCGAGAGTGGAACTCTAAATGCATTCTTTATCCTTGGTAGAACTATCGGATTTATCGGGCATGTGCTTGATGAGAAACGACTTGCAATGCCAATGTATAGAACTCCTTGGGACGATATTCTCTATGATGTCCAAAAAGCTGAAGAGCTTTAATTAACTTCTTTTTCTTCTAAATTTTAGCCCCCCTTGTTCCTTTTTTTTTGGGGGGGTTAAAAATCTAAAGGACTTTTTAGGTTAGTTTTGTTTAAGTCTCTTAAAATATGAGTATAAATCATAGTCGTAGAGATATCTTTGTGTCCTAAAAGTTGCTGAATTGTTCTGATATCCACTCCAGCTTGAAGCATATGGGTAGCATAAGAGTGCCTAAAGGTGTGAGCTGAAACTTTTTTTGGAATCTTGGCTCTATTTACTGCATTTTTTATATTTCTTCCAAATGTAGCTGGGAGTATATGAAATCTAATAATTTTTCCACTTCTTGGGTCTTTTGATAGATTTTTCATTGGAAAAAGATATTGCCAGATAAATTCACGATTTGCATTTGGATACTTTCTCTCTAAACCTTTTGGAAGATTTACATACCCAAACCCTTTGGCTAAATCTTCTTGATGAATTATATTAATATTTTCGATATGGAGCTTCAAATCATCCTCTATCTTTAGAGGAAGAGGCACAACTCTATCTTTTTGGGATTTGCTATCCCAGATATAGAGATTTTTATATCCAAAATCCACATCTTTTACCCTGAGTCTAAGTAGTTCATTCATTCTCAAGCCACAACCATAAAGAAGCTCAAGCATAAGTTTATAGACTCCATTCATTTGAAAAATTATTCTCTTGACCTCCTCCTTTGTAAGCACTACTGGCAAATGCTCTTTTCTCTTTGCTCTCAAAGCTTGGATATTCCAGCTACTTGTATCTATTCCCAATACTTCTCGATAAAGAAATAGTATTGCATTAAAAGCTTGATTTTGAGTAGTAGGGGATACATTTTTTTCTCTTGCTAAAAAGGTGAGAAACTGTTCTATTTCATCTTTTCCCATATCTTTAGGATGTTTCTTATTGTGAAAGAGAATAAACTCTCTATTCCAATAAACATAAGTTTTTTCAGTTGAACGGCTATAACCTTTGAGGATAATCTTATCCCTTAAAATATCTAAAAGCTTTTTTTGTGTTTGCATGTTTTTTACTCTTTTGGTGTCTACTTTGAATATAAATGATATTTTATCACAAAATAATTATATAATAGTGCTGTTTTAGCCTTAAATATCTACTTAAGATAGGATAGTGTATAATTATGAAGGTTCAATAAATTGTTATGCTTGTTGTATATTAATTAAAGAATATCGTTGTTATGAGTTTTTATATATAACAAACAGAGGAGACTTGAAAGGAGCAAGAAGCGGCTTCGGCGCATAGGACTTATGCGATTTCTATAAGAACAATGAGAAGCGTTGTTATCTTTTTAATCATTATAAGGCTTTGATATCGTAATTAATTGTTAGACATCTTTATAATAATGCAGCAAGCAGGATTTAGTTGGAAGAAAATCAAAAGGAAAAAGTAACGCCTTCGCCGTCCTGTGTAAAAAAGAGTATTTATATCTTATATTAATCATTTAAGAGTTGAGATTGAAGAGTTCGGATATTTATTAATCTTTTAAGAAAGCATAACAAGGCGCTGTACTTGACATTGCTGCTGTCCAGCTTTTTGCGTGAGGAATATAATTTATTAGTAAATATTCTATTTTATAATTGACAGGAAGGTTTTTAGGCTGCATGGTGTTAGAGGTAGAAGGCAAAAAGCTTATCCAGCTTAACGCAATGCAAGTAAGCTTAGCCGTTGTACTTACATTGCAAACTTTAATGAAAGTACTATTTAAACTAAAGTGAGGAGAAAAAAGTGAAAAAGTTTAGTTTTATGGTGACGATATTATTTGCCTTTATTTTTATAGGATGTGATGGTGGAAGTGGTGGTTCAGATACTCCATCTCCAATAAAAACAACAACTTCACCAAATACAATCAGTGGTATAGTAAATGATGATCCCGTACCAAATGCACAAGTCTATCTACTCTTTGAAGATGGAACAAAATCAACTCAAGCAACAACGAATTCAGATGGTTCGTATGAGTTAAAATTGTCAAGTGAAGATTTAGCAAAAATTAACCCTAAAATTCCAGAGGGTGCAGATGGTCCGAAAGATGATTTGATTATTGTTGCTGAAAAGAATGGAAAGATACTAAGAAATGCCATAGATAGAGATGTAGCAGAGGGTAAAGAGGTTTACATTACCAATGATACAGAAGCTTATGCAGAATTTCTTGAAGCTATTGGAGAGTTTAGTGCTTCAGCTTTGGTTTCATTTAATAGTGAACTTGAAAAAGGTCGAATAAAAAGTAGTAGTGAGTTATCGGCTTTTATAGAAGATATTCGAGAGGATATAAAATCATATTTTAATGGTGGAGAAAAGCCTACAGCAAATTCACTTTTTGAAAAAGCATTTACAAACCTTGGAGAAGAAAAATTAGCCAAGATGTCAGACCATAGTAGTTATGTAGCTCATCGTAATGTAATGAGTGGTGGAGATATTATCTTGCCAAGTAATGTTACGGTAGAATCAGATGATATAACACTTACTCCAAAAGGCAATGGACGCTTTACAGTAGGTGATGGTTTTGATGGAGATATAACTGCTTATCTTAAAATTGTAGATGATGGTGTATATAGATTAATCCCTATATTTATTAAAGAGAGACAAGTGACTACAATTTCTAGTGGTGTTGTAACTCCTCAAAAAGGAGAGAAAATAGGAACAGATGGCGATAGTATTAGTGCAACTATTCCACCTTATGCTTTACTAACCAATAAAACGATTACTTTTAACAAGATAGAGAGTGAGGGAGAGACAGCTGATGGTAAAATGATACTTGATATGCAACCATCAGGCTTAAAGTTTGATTTACCTATTACGGTCAAGGTTAAATATAGTGACTTTGGTGTGAACGACCCTGAAGCTGTGGAATGGAAATATGGTTCTGTTGATGGTGGATATGAAGATGCAGATATTGCTAATATTGATAAAGATAGTGGGTTTATTTATTTGAATGTTAGTCATTTTAGTAATTTGGTTGTTAGAGAAATTAAGAGTCAAAAGTATTTAGATTTGGGATATCATTTTGTTATAGTAACCCCAAGAAGAGACCATAATACCTCATATACAAATTTAATATATGGGAAAAGAACATATATTACAAATAGATTATTTAATGGTACATCTATTTCCACATTAAATACAGAATCATCTATAGGTGGAGGTCAATGTGTTCAATATGCTAAATATTTTCATTATCCAATTAAATATGGTGTAGTTGGATTGTATTATAGTTTTGCAAGTTCTTCCCAAGCAAAAAATATTGCTGTTAAAATAAGAAAAGATATAAAAAATAAAACTGAAGAAAAACAAGAAGAATACTTTGAAGACAAAGGAATCAGAGTAACAGCTTCAGAATGTAAAAAAGATGATATTTTACTTATGAATTTTAATACTTCAACAGGACATATAGCTATTTTAGAAAAAGATGTAAAATCTTCTGATACAAAAATTTCAGTAATTAATTCTAATTGGTTTCCATTTATACATAGAAATAAGACAAAGAAATATATATATGGTAAAAAGGACGAACCTTCTTATAGATATTCTAGTGGTGGATGGCATCATGAACGCTTTGGAATTGATAAAGTTGCAAAAAGTTATGCAATAAGTAATTCAAATAATAAATATGAACTATCTTTAACAAAATCTACATATTTATGTTTAGCTAATCCAGATGTTGATAATAATGGTAAATATGAACCTGAAAATGGTGATGAAGATGCTTCTAATTATATATCCTTTATTGCAGGTACTAAGAATGCTAATCCATACAGTACAGTTTTTAATAATGAAAATACAAAGGTAACTGAAAAATATAATACTTACGGTATAAAAGTAACTCATAAACCTTGGATGTATTATTTACTAGATACAAAAGGTGATGGTGTTAGTATAACAAATGAAAAAAAGAGTGGTGCTAAATATTATGGATATGAACCTGATATTTTGCCTGTAGCTTCATTGAAACTAGATAGTAATTATAAATTAACAAGTGATGTAGAAAGTAGATATGAAATTTACGTTTCTGAAAGTTTGAAAAATAATAAATTTAAATTAACAGCGTTTTCAAGTGCTGAATCTAAAGCTAACTTTGAAACTGATATATCAGTAACAACTACTACACTATCTTTTAGTGGAAATAAATTATATAAATTAAAAAAAGATGACAATACAACAGAGTTTAAACTTTTACCATTAAATGGTGTTGAAAACTTTGAAAGTCGTTATGAATTAAGAACACCTACAGATGAAAGTGAAGTAGATGAAAATAAAAAAGTTTTATTTAGTCCAAATATAATAGATGATTATTATGTAAATTGGAGTAAAGATAATAAATATGATACCTCTAAAATATTAATTGGTTTTTGGAATTCTTATGGATATGATTTAGAATTAGCAAATGAAAACAGTCAAAATTGTGAAATACCATCTCCATTAGTAGGAGGTAGAATATATAAAACTTGTAAAGCTGTAAATGGTTATTTTATGACTTTAGAAAAAGGAGAATCAGCAGAATGGCATTTCTCTTTAGCAGGAGCTCATGCAATATTTGTTCATGTGCCTACAGGAAAATATAGCGATATTGAAAATGCTGAATATAAGTATAAAGATATAACAGGGACAGAACATACACTAAAACCTAAAAGTATTTCTCAAAAATTAAATGATTCAGGATTTGAAAACTGGTTTATTCTATATGAAGAAAAAGATGGAAAGAAACATTATGGTTTTAATCTTGGAGGTAGTGAAAGTCTGAAAGTTACAGCCAAAGATGGAACAGTAGTTGTTGATGCTATTCGATTACAAGGAAGAGCTAGTTTAGAAGAAGATTTAACAGCAAAAGGTACAGTTACCCTTTCTGATAAAGATGATATTAATGATGTGGTTATTAAAATAGTTGTAAAAGATGAAAAAGGAAAAGTTGTAGCTGAAACTAAAACAAATGCTTCAGAAGTAGAAAATGTAAATATTGTTATTCCTAAGACATCACATAGTAGCTTTTATTACTTCTTCTATTTACCTTTTGCTCCATATATAAATTATACTATAAATAATAAACAAGAAAAAAGTTATCGTAAAATATCTCAATCTACAGTCAAACAAGTAGGTGGTTCATCAAGTAAAAATGAACCTAAGTATTATAGGAGTCAAAAAATAATATCAAATAGTACAACTTTCTTAGCTTATACACCAAGTAAATTGACTATAAAAGTTAAAGAAAATGATACAGAGATAAACTTACCAAAAGTAGTTTTACAAAAAAGTGAATTTGTAGATACCTTTACCTTTAATATCACAGATGGAAGTAGTACAGCACTAAGTGGTGTCAATATTGATATAAAATATGGTATTAATAATGAAAGTGAATTTATCGCCTATAGTGGAACTACTGACAGTTTAGGTAAATTTGAAATTAATCAATTAGCTTATGGACAATATACAGCTATACTTAGTTTAGGTGGATATGCTCCTAAAGTAATTAACTTTACTGTTTCAGATACTCAAACATCAATAAGCGAAAAAATGATGGTGGCACAAGGAAGTACATTAGAAGGACTATGGATTGCTGATAGTAATCATGTCCCAAATGTACCACAGGCTTCATATAAGAACTCTATATCTATAGAGAAAGATGGTAGTGAATACAAGGGAACTTATAAGTCTGTTTATAGTTGGTATCCTAATGAATATTGTGGACTATTAACTTCTACTGCTGAGGCAGACTTTACAGCTACCATTAATGAAAACTATTTAGATTTGACCTTTACAACTGATTCAGGAGATGTTCGCACAGAATGTGATGATGGTTCATGGGTTAATGCAGAGGAATTTACTAGCGGACAAACACTTAGATTAGAACTTAATTCTAATGATAGTGGGATATTGTCTTTGAAATATGATGCTTGTGGATGGAATCAAGGTGGAACTTGTGAACAGAGAATGCCTTTATTTTATAAATTAGAGGAAAATGCAGAATATATTAAACTGGAAGCAGAGATTTCAAGTAAAGAAGTAGGTAATGAATACATAACATATAAGTTCAATTTATTAAATATTGATGAGTTTCCAAGAGATATTTTAGAACCTCTTGAAAATACACCATCACAGTGTGGAGATAATGCTCCAAGAACTTGGTTGGAAATATTTGATCAAAATGATAACTATATATATGGTTTTTGTGCTATTACTGATTTTGAAGATCTTAAGAGTAAAAATAAATGGTGGTTCTCAATATCTAAAGATAATACAACTATAACTGGTGTAAAAATAAAGCTTCATGATAGAAAATATAATAGGTATTATAGTTCAGATATATTAGAGTTATAACTAAAAGTACAACAAAACCTTGCAGCGAACAGGTAAATCTGTCGGTGAAGTCAGTCGTTATCTTTACACAAAAAAGCGAAATGAGGAAAAAATGAAAAATAATATTGTTTATCCTAAAAAATATAATAAAATTTTAAATGAAACATTAGAACTAGGTTTTAACCAACTATCTGACGAAAACCTAGGTGCATTACTATCAACTTTAGTATCATCTAAAAGAAATAGTAAAATTTTAGAATTAGGAACAGGAAGTGGATTATCAACTGCTTGGATACTTGATGGTATGGATGAAAACTCTTTATTGCTAACAGTGGATAATGACGAAACATTGGTTAACATCGCAAAAAAATATTTGAAAGATGATAAAAGAGTCCAATTTTTTATAGAAAATGGCGAAGATTTAATATTAAGATTAGAACCAAACTCAATAGATTTTATATTTGCTGATACTTGGCCGGGAAAATACAATCATCTTGAAGAAACATTAAATTTATTAAAAAAAGGTGGTATATATTTAATTGATGATATGTTACCACAAGATAATTGGCCAAAAGGACATGAAGAAAAAGTAAATAATTTGATTCGATTTTTAGAAAATAGAAAAGATATAAATTGTGTAAAATTAAATTGGGCAAGTGGAATAATAATTTGTACAAAAAAATAATTTAATCATAAAAATTTGCTATAATATCTACAAAGATTTAAAGGAAATTAAAGATGCCTACGATTTCTATGTTTTATGGGATTATTGTTAGGATGTATTGTGCTCCCAAAGAACACAATCCTCCACATATTCATGTTTATTATCAAGATGAAAAAGCTATCATTGATATAAATAAATGTGAACTTACAAAGGGTAGCCTTCCTAAAAATAAACTTAGAATTGTTTTGGCTTGGGTTGAACTAAGAAAAGAAGAACTTCTAGCTGATTGGCAACTTGCTCAAAATGGTGAGCTTCCTTTTAAAATTGAGCCTATAAGATAGGAGGTAAATATGTATCTATCAATAATTGATGTAAAACCACTTGAAGATTATAAACTTTTACTCAAGTTTGAAAATGAAGAAGAAAAAATCTTTGATATGAAACCTTATCTTGATGTTGGAAAGTTTCAAGAGTTAAAAGATGAAAGTCTATTTAAAACAGTAAAAATTTCTTTTGATACTGTCGAATGGGCTAATGGATTAGATTTTGACCCTGAAGTATTATATGAAAAAAGCTCTGCTTTGGTTGCTTAAAAGATATAAAGATAACAAAACCTTGGAAGATGAATAACATACCATGACGGGTAGTTATCCATCAAGTCCACCGTTACGACCGGCGCCGTTGGCTTGGTCGTAATACGAAGCTGAGCGAGTTTTTGTTCCTCCTTCGCCAACGGCTCAGTCGTAACCTCTTGAAATAGTATAATTCGCAAATCTAAAAGAAGAATATTGGTATAATATAGCACTAAAGAAAAAACTATTGAGGTAATTTTTGAATTTTGTATATAGAGAACATGCTATTCAAAGAATGTTTGAAAGGGATATTTCTGAAGTTGATGTTGAGAATACAGTAAAAAACGGTGAAATTATAGAAAAATACCTTGATGATAAGCCATATCCTTCATTTTTAGCTTTAGGATTTAATAAAAAGCCTCTTCATGTAGTTTTTGCTAAAAATTATGAGGATAATGAAATTATAATTATCACAGCTTATTATCCAGATAAAGAAAAATGGAGTGATGATTATAAAAAAAGGATTGATAAATGAAATGTATGATTTGTAAACATGGAGAAACAGAACAAGG
>Ga0256843_1000094_pt1 | contig 74537 bp, 41 predicted proteins | sample AlvinellametaG_FD_191572 | JGI IMG/M metagenome (GOLD analysis project Ga0256843, IMG submission 191572) | Pompeii worm associated microbial communities from hydrothermal vent at the East Pacific Rise, Pacific Ocean - Alvinella | ecosystem: Host-associated > Annelida > Integument > Unclassified ... | reverse complement strand
GATTTTTTGCTGCGCTCTGAATGACAGCACTTGTCATTCCGACGACTACAAGAAGGAGGAATCTGTAACTATAAAAGATGAGATTCTTCACTCCGCTGTGCTTCGTTCTGAATGACAAAGAGATTCTTCGCTGCGCTCTGAATGACAAAAAGTGTTCTGAATGACTGAGGAGATATTACTAAATCAAGCCATCTAACCCCGGTATATTGGGCAAGGCATCGGTAGCCGCTTTTTTGAGTTCGTCTTCTTGCATTTTACCGGCTTCTTCCAGAGCTTTATTTAGAGCAAGCATCAAGTAATCTTCCAGCATTTCTTTGTCTTGCATGGCTTCATCGGAAATTTCCAATGATTTTAAAGCACGGTTACCGGTTACGGTAACTTTGACCAAACCATTGCCTGCTTCTGCATCAATCAAGACGTGGTTTAAGCGGTCTTTTGCCTCGGCTACATTTTTTTTGGCTTCGTCTAATTTGCCAATAATATCAAACATTTTTCCAAACATAACTTTCTTTTTTAGTTTTGAAACAAAGCTACAAAAAACCTGCCAAGTAACAGCCTGACAGGTTTAATAATTATAAAAAATGACATCTTATTGTTTAATCAATTTTTTAATGACTATTTGTCCTTTTTCATCTAAAACTTTAAAAAACAATACATTTCCGGTGGGCACATGACCTAATTGCAAATGATAATTTTTTACCTTTAAATCATTTTTAGCAAACAATAATCGACCGGTGATATCAAATACTTGTATATTGTTGATGGTCTTGTCACCGGTAAAATGCAAACTGAACAGGTCATTATTTTGAGTGATAATCAAAGTATTCACTGTCGCTTCATTATCACCCACACCGGAAGTTTGGGCAAAAACCAATTCAAAACGGCCGGTGGTATCACCACTATTGAGATTCACCGTATAATCAGACGCTTTGATATCGTGTAAAGTATTAGTATTATTGTCTTTAATAAAAATATCTAACCAGTCAAAACCTTCGGTATGGTTTAAATGAAACGTTACCTGATTGGCAGCATCCAACTCTACACCCAAGGGAATTGTTTTATTTTCCATTTGTTGCCTTGCCAAACCTTGAATAACCAATTTTTGATTATTCAAAACGGAATATAAAGCAAATCCGCTACCGGTATTCATACTATTGGCATCATAGGCACTATCATATTGATCGGTGGCACCGGCATAAAATCCAACAGCTATTTGACTGTATTTACCAGTATTATCAAACATATCAAGCCATAAAATATCACGGTTTTGTGTTGCCGGACGGTTCAAAAACCCGTTATTATTACCTATTACACGATGTGTGTTTCTTAAGATCAGAGAAGCATTATCAGCCTTTGCTTCTACCATAAAACCTTGTCCGGTAGCTATATATCTTTCGGCATTTTTTGTATCGTCACTACAAGCGGATGTTGCAGTGCCGTTGCCTCCCGCCACTACATAAGTGCTATAACCGGCTGCTTGATGGTGTCCATTGGCATCTAATCCCGCACAATTGGTCCATAAGGAATAATTGCCTTCCAAAGCAGCGGTATTATCATTATAAAGCGCATCAAAATCAATAGCCGACGGATAAGGATTACCAATTAAATTATAATTGGCCGCATCACCACTATCAGTGCCGTTTTTTGTTAAAGTTATTGTTATATCTCCCGTATTAAAAGGAGCGTTATCTTTGGTAAAACCGGCAGTTATTGTAATTTGATTATTTGTGCCATTATTTGCCGGTGCCGATACGGCATAGCCTTTACCAATTTGGGCTGCTTCGGTGCTATTTAAAAAGCGCCAAAACGGATAAGTAGCATTGGGTTGAAAACTGTTGTCATATTCATAATAGCGCCAAGCACCCGGCACAATATCTCCCAAAGTCAAAGTATTGGAATTGAGCGGACTTGACCAATAAACATAATCGTAATAATTATTGACCGGCAGACTGGTTTTATTTAGGGTGTAAGTAGCCGGCGTGTTATCTGTTATTGTGGCATCTGCACCGGTTTGCACAAAACTTCCTTCATTTTCAACAACAATATTAACTCCATTGTTAACCAATCCTTTATCTGCCAAAATATAATGACTATCAGCAACTACCAACGTCGGGCTTTGTGTTAGTGTTAAAATGCCAGCTGCATGTATATTGCCACCGGAAAAATTTACACCGGCAGCGTTATCAATATTTAAATTATAAAACTTTTCGGTATCATTGCCATTGTTACAAGTAACTGTTTGAGGAGTGTTTCCTACCAATTTTACGGTACTTTCTCCTTCAATAAATAAAGTTTCGTTTCCTTGATTAATCCAATTGCCATATAAAGTTATGGTACCATCTGTATTGGTAGTACCATCCATATCAATACCTAAAGATGAAGCGGCAATGGTTAAATTGCCATGTATTTCCAATTTATCATTGGCATTTTTAATTTCAATCCAGTAATCATTAATGTTTAAGTCGTTAGTTTTTGCCACATCAGTGTAGATATCTGAAAAATCAGCCGTAGCATCAATCACCAATTCGTTGTCGGCAGAAGACGGAATGGTTACATTGGTAGTTTCGTCGGGAACGGTAAGGTTATCCCAATTAGAGCAATCAAACCAGTTAGAATTTTTGGTGCCATTCCACTTACCCGCTATATGTGTACTGACAGCAATCGTTATTTGCGGGCAATTGGTGTCGCCTTTATAATCAAAACCACTGCTGTTATAATCTGAATTATCTGAATATGTATCCCAATTATCAGTATCATTAATTAACGCTATCCAATCGAGTTGATCATTATCTGTCGTTGAGAAATCGGGATCATTAGGATCGTTAAATTTTACTTTACCGTCACCAACAGGCGCAGTAGTTGTGAAGCATTGCGTATAGTTGAAGAGATTTGAAAATTCAGATCCTCTGTCATTGCCATTGGGAGGCGTATTATCCCAACCGCTTTCTGTCCAGCCGTATAGTACTGTTCCGTCATAAGTTGATTGATGGTCGGAAACATTTGTCCAAGTGCCACCTTGCATTATCCATACATCGTCATCGCTATTGAGGTTAAAACCTCCTATGCCGGTACCACTTAGTGCATCCTTATCCCAATTATCATCAATACTGCCACAGGTGTAAATATCAAAGTCGCTTCCACTTGTTACATTTCCGGACGATTTGGAAGACACAAAAGTAATGATAGTACCTTTGGGCAAAGTTGATCCTATTCTGGTAATTGAAACCACGCCTTCGGTGCTTCCCCATAGATCTGCATATTTTCTTTCATATCCGTTATCTGTTAGATACAGTTTGGTGCCGGGCGTAATGTCTTTAAAGCAAACAAAAGAAATCTCATCACATCCATTAGGATTATTGGTATTTGTATTAACCGCCAAAATGGCCAAATCCCCAGGTGCCAATAAAGTTTGTTCCAATACATCAAAAGGATTGCTTGTAACGGGGCTTAATCCCGAAGCTGATGCCGTTAAAGTAAATCCGGTTCCTACAACAGTATGAATAACATTGTTGTAAACAGATGTTCCTGCTGTAGCAGTCTCTACAATAGGGTCATTGGTCATGGTGCCTGTTGAAGTAATTGAAATGTCATTTTCAAAATCTAAATCTATATTAGCATTGGCATCTGTTGCCGACACTTGCGGACTTGGGGTCATTGTGGAGCCTTGTCCTACGTTGGTCGGTTGTTGGGTAAACGTTAATTGTGTTGCCGTTACATCAAAAACATTTAAACCGTTAGTTGATTGAGCTGCAGTAAAATTGTCAAATTGAGATCCGTTTGCATCGGCCGAAACATTGGCTTGTGAAATTTGGAATACAAAATCATCACCGTCATTATTACTACCACTGTCATTAGGTGAAACTTGAATTGAAATTCTGAGAGATAAAGTTTTGCTACTATCATCAGGAACAGTAAAATTTAATCCGGTAAATTGTATTTTATTGGAAAGGATGTCCGGCGTATTGCTAATTAAATTACTACCGTCAAACAAAGCCGCTGATTGTATGGCATCGCCCCAATCGTTCATGGCATTACCACTATTTTGTGTAAAAGTTATTGCGGTAACCGTGGTAGCATAATCATCGGCATCCGACAAATCGCTTCCGCCATCGCGAATGGTAAATTGCCAAACTTCAATTCCTTCACCGGTAGTCGTTATAGAAACATCATTTATCAATGACGAAACAGTGGTTGCTTCATTTCCATTGCTGACAATATCGGTCTCTTGAGATCCTGTGGCTGTACCTGTTACGGTAAAGGTATAAGGGTTTTCATCGGCATCATCATTATCAATGGTAATGGTTGCCGTTTTTGTGCCTGTGGTATTTGGTGCGAATGTAACGGTAAAATCCATACTACTTCCACCGGCAATAGTCCCCGATGTTGTTCCGCCAATAACAAATTCGGAATTGTTACTTGATATGGCATTGACAGTTAAATCAAGGCTTCCTGTATTTTTAATGGTAAATGTTTGTGCCTGGCTGGTGGTATTGACTTCCACATTACCAAAATCGGTACCATCAGCTGTAGATGGCGTGGTATCACCGTCGGGTATTTCGGTATTGTTACCTTCTACGGATATTTCAGGTTGAGGGGCATGACAGTTTACTGCACCGGGAGTTCCGTTGCCAGTGCCGAGATTGTCCCAGTTGGCTACCGGTAGATTGTCTCCGTTACAATCTGTAAATTCGTAATTGTAATCATCATTAAATTTATCACTACTCGAACCTGCCTGATCGTGTATATTGCCCTGCGGATCTTTTAATATCACATAAAAATTATTATTTATGCTAAAACTGCTTGAAGGCGTATAATCCGCATTAATTTCCGAGGAATGAGAGGTTCTTACTGCAACCACAAAAGCATCATTGGCTTGAATGATGTAGGTATTATCAAATGTGATAGTTTTTTCAAGATTGCTCCCTTCATAATATAATAGTTGCCATCCATCTAAATTGACATCAGAACTTTCCAAATTGATTAATTCAATGTATTCATCATCAGGATCTCTATTATATCCCTTTCCCGCAACTTCGGATATGATTATATGAGGCGGATTATTAACCGTGTAACTTTGCTCCGGCGATGTGGTTTCATCTAAATTGTTATCCAAAGCATACACTTCATAATATATTGTAGTACCGTCAGATTGCGCAGGAATGGTATCGTCAGTTGTATAGGTATCTCCAGAAGTATTGGACATTTGAATGGTGTTATTCAAATTACCGGAAGTGGTTCCCCAGTGAAGTTCTACACCATAAATACCATCGGAGTCAGTTACATTGGCACTGACATTTACGTTATCCGATGGTGTAACGGGATTAGGATTGTGTTGGATATTAGTAATATTGGGACCTCCCGAATTCGAATCGCCTTCTAATTTTATGTCATCTATAAAATAATAATCGGATGTATTGTTTTTATTACTTCTTTCATCAAATACTATTTTAACTTTTATTTGAGTTTCGTTATCAGAAATATCAACATAATAAGGATTTGGCGACACGGTGCGGCTTGCATCTGTATCACCAAAATTCAAGTTTAAATTACTGTTACCATCCACCAACTTGGTGCTATTCCATGTATTACCATTATCATACGAAATGTTTAGGTAAAGATCATCTTTAGAATCCGGTCCTTGTGATGCGAAATATACCCATAATTTTACATTATTATAGCCACTTATGTCAATATTATCCAATTCTATATAAGGGTCGATATTGTTTTTATTGGTTCCTTTTATTCGTAAAGAATGTGTATTATTACCTTGCTGATTAGTTAAAATATCAAAACAATTGTATCCACTATCAGTTAACGTATAATTCCATGTTGGACTTGTACCTTCAAAATCTTGAATGGCTATAAGCGCTGCATTTGTATTGTTCCCATTATTATCTTGGTTATTATCCTGATTATTGTTATTGTTCCAAATAGAATCGACCCATTCGGGGTGGTCTATAAAAGGATTTCTATTTCCTTGATAATCATATACGGCATCGTTTCTATCTATCTCTTTTTGACTTACCGGATCATTGGCATGCCATTGTAAAAGTAATTGTAAAAACCAATCGGCAAAAACTTGATCGCTGGTGCCGTTAAGCATATCATGAGTCCAACTTGCAACATTATCCTCATAACGTGTCGCAAAATAAAATAACATTCGGGCAATATCTCCTTTAAATTCGTCAATAGGTTCAAAAACCGTGTCCGAATATCCCGATGTGCTATTAGCCCCTAACTTAGAACCATTGGTAGAAGTCCAAGTCGGGTTATTTACTTCACCAAAAGGGTAATTACTTCTTCTTCCATTTACATATCCGTCTGTAGGAATTACAAAATGGCCGTCATTTTTCATAGGTGCTTGAGAGTCAAAAACACTTTGAGGCATTAAATGTTCTCTGTTATAACAATCACCCTCTGTTGAATATTGACCACATTTATCAGAGTTATGTGTATATTCGTAACTGTCTGCACCGGCCGGTTTTTCGGAATACATATCTAGCACTGTCCCGTCATTTTCATAATAGCTGTCACTATCGGCTGTTTGATAAAGCGTGTATAAACTATCATACCCTTGATCATTGTGACCGTTTGTAATAATTGTCTTAAGGGCTGTTTTTAATTGGTATCCCGATTTTCCTTGAGCATCATCGTAATAACCGTCAGGTATTTGTGCAAATAGGGGTAAAAAAGAAAAAAATAAGAATTTAAAGAAAATTTGTTTACTCATAATGTTGTTTGTTTGTCGCCCAAACTTAATAATTATCAATTAATTATGAAAAATTATAAGGTAAAAAAAGTATTAATTTATCAACAATTTTAGTTTTAAAAATTATATTAAAAACTAAGTTAAAGAGATAAAAAATTGCTTTTTTTTTACAAAAACAAACAAATCAATACAAAAATTATAAAAACAATACAAGAAACAGGCAACTCAAAGAGCTGCCTGTTAATAAGTTTTTTGTTTAAAGAATACTATTTCCCGAATAATTTGTTCCAAAAACCTTTTTTTCCGGTTTTCTGAGCATGTGATTTTTCAAATTTTGAAATGTATTTGTCTTCACATTTGGCCAAATCGGCATCCGAGATTTCAGATTTTAAATATCGTTCTATTAATTCTTTATCGCCACCAAACAAGCTTTCTACATAATTGCTGTAAGTAGTATTGTGTTCCTTAAGCCACTGTTGTAAAAATTTTTCGGAAGCCTCCATTCCTCCTTGCTCTTCCAAAGATTTTAATGTTTTATACAACTTGGATACTTCTTCTTTTACATGCTGCGGCACTGCTTTACGGCGGGCATAATAGCCTATAATATTACCGTCATCATCATACAAAGTATGAAAATTGGTAATCACCCAATAATACCGGCCATCTTTAGCCAAATTTTTAATAATAGCTCTCACATCATGCCCTTGTTTGAGTTCGTCCCATAAATGTTTAAAGATAATCTTAGGCATGTCAGGATGCCGGATAACATTATGCGGCTGCCCTATCAATTCATTTTCATTATAGCCGGCTATTTCTTTAAAATAATCGTTGACAAAACGGATGATTCCTTTTTCATCGGTTCTACTGACAATCGTTTTTTTAGGACTGACGGTAATTTCAACATCTTTTGGTGTGGGTTGTGCAAGTCTTTTCATTGAACTATACTTTTTATATAACAAATTTACATATTTATTTATAATAATTGCAAATAAATAGAAATTAAAACAAATTTAAAGTATGTAAATCAATTTTAAAATTCTGTTCATATTGTTCTTTTCTAAAAAATAATAAGCCAAAATAAAAGACATCAATACTTTGTTTCACATGATTATGTTGTTTTAAAGCCTCCCATGCACGCATCATTTCCGGTGACCAATAAATATCATCTACAACAACCACAGAATTGTTATGCAAATGCTTTTGCAATAAATTAAAATAACGCAAAGTCGGTTCAAACCTATGATTACCATCCAAATAAACCAAGTCTAAAGTTTGATTGGTTTGATTTAAATCTATTAAAAAACGGTCAAAATCATCATTAATAACCTCTATATTGGTCAATCCGGTTTGAGTTAATTGGATTTTGGCCAAATTGGCTAAGGCCAAATCGCCCTCGACGGTCACAATCTTTGCCTCAGGTTGCCCCAATGCTAAAGCATAAGTGCCTTTACCTAAAGAAGTGCCTAATTCTAAAATAGTACCGGGTTTAAAATATTTGGCTAATCTATACAATAGTTTCATACCGGCATAAGAACTACCTGCAATTTGCGCCATATCTTTCACACGCCGTTTGTTGGTTTTAAAAATCCGGCTACCGGCGCCCAAATCCGTTATTTCTAGGATTTGCGTATTGTTTTTTAAATTTCTATGATAGGATTTTAACAAGCGGTAATCGTCATAAAAGGTCTTATCATACAAGCATTTGGTAGCCAAATTATAGACAAAAGGCGAATGTAAGCCATGCAAATTGACGGCTTGTTGTTTAAATTTTAAATAATTACCGATTGAACGAAAGACGCTAGCTTTTGCCATCTACATAATCTTGCAAATATTTGAATCGGGGTGTCAATTGACCGTTTTCAGTCATTTTGGCCCGTTGTAAAATACCGTCCTTATCACCGTTAAAAAAAGCGGGAATAATATGTTTTTCAAAATTTTGTCCAAAACCTTCCGAAGCATCGCGAGCTATTTCGTTGGGCAAATTATCCACCGTCATACAAGCAATAGCGCCTGAGTCTTTATAGTAAACTTCTTCTCCGGTTTTGGGGTCATAACCGTAAATAGGATCGGCAATAGTAGAAGCTTTGATAGTTGTAACCACCGGTCCGTTAATATCGCAACTGATATCACCTACCACTTTTATTTTATTATCCGGTGCTTGTATGTGTTCCTTTGTTAAAATATAAGGTGCCCCTTGCCCGTAAAAATGACCGGCAATATAAATATCGGCTACTTTAGTGAATTTTTCAAAATCGCCTTCAAAACGTTCGGGATGGGTAAAAAATTCTTGAAAATCAAAGGCTTTGCCTTCTTTATGTTTATTATACCAATCTACATCTATTTGGGTGTAAACCGGTTCGTCAAATTCTTTGGTTAAAAATGCATCGGGCGATACTTCTTTTAATCCCATAGCATCTAATATTTCTTTGGCGCCATTTCCTACTCTGCCTTTTCCCGTTAAAACTATTTTTATGGGAGGCAACAGAGGTTTTATCTTTTTTAATTGTTCTATTAATGCGTTTTTATCTTTTAAATCAATAGCTCGCGGTATATTAAACAAACCGCTTTTCTTTCCATAAGTCCTTATGGTATTGTATGCACCAACAACACCGGCATAATAACCGAAAGCTACCAAACGGCGTCCTTGTTCATCAACAATGGTCTCATGGTCATACAACTCTATATTTTTTTCTAAAATCGCTCTTAATAGCTTACGATTGTATGGTTGTTTTTTGATGGTGTGCGAAAAGAAAAAATATTTTTTATCGGGAATTAAAGCATCAACAGGCACTTCTTTGACACCGAGCAATACATCGGCATCACTGACATCATCTACTACTTCGATACCGGCTTGACGGTATTCATCATCGGTATAAGCCCGTATATCCGAACGTTCGGCCACAATTTCCAATCCGGGATATTTTTTCATCAATTCTGCGGCTTGCTGCGGGGTTAAAACCACGCGTCTGTCCGGCGGATTTTTTCGTTCTCTGATTAATGCTATTTTCATTTGTTTGTAGTTTTATATTTTATTGATAATAAGGTTAATAAAAAAACAAAATATTATTAAAATAAATATTTGGTTCTTTACTTGGCTCTTTTTTTTATATAAAAAAGACCGGTTTAAAATACTGTTTTAAAAGACTATTGTTTGAACAAGTCCTTGCAAATATAACAAATATCAAGGACTTTTAAAAAACCCCGCTTAAACAAAAAAAACCGTAGAAGTTGAAGCTCTACGGTTTTATTTATATTTTATTTTTTTAAGGAATTAATCCTCTTTGGGTGTATCACCTCGCTTTTCTTTACGAGGTGGACGCGGCATCAAAGCTTTTTTTGATAATTTCATTTTACCACGGTCAAAGCCGATTACTTTTACTTTGACTATATCACCTTCTTTTAACACATCAGAAACATTATTAGTGCGTTTCCAATCAATCTCGGAAATGTGCAACAAGCCGTCTGTTCCGGGTTTTATTTGCACAAAGGCACCAAAATCCTTAATGGAAACGACTTTACCTTCATATACACCTCCTAATTCCGGCTCAAAGGTAATCTCTTCAATACGATCTAAAACTTTTTGTATTTTATCTTTATCGGTTCCCATAATTTCGATGATACCTTTACCATCGACTTCATCAATAACAATGGTTGTATCAGTTTCCTCTTGCAATTGTTGGATGTCCTTACCACCTTTACCAATAACAGCGCCTATATAATCTTTATCAATTTCGATTTTCACCATTTTAGGCACAAAATCTTTCACTTCGGGACGAGGTTTTGAAATCGTTTTTTCCATTTCGGCCATAATGTGCATACGGCCTTCTTTAGCTTGATGCAAGGCTTTTTCCAAAATTTCACGTTTCAAATCTTTGATTTTGATATCCATTTGGCAAGCGGTAATACCGTCTTTGGTACCGGTTACTTTAAAATCCATATCACCCAAGTGATCTTCATCACCCAAGATATCGGAAAGCACTGCATATTCTTTGGTATCTTCATCATAAATCAATCCCATAGCTATACCCGACACCGGTTTTTTCATTTGCACACCGGCATCCATCAACGCCATAGAACCGGCACAAACAGTAGCCATAGACGATGAACCGTTAGACTCTAAAATATCGGATACCACACGTATGGTATAAGGAGAGTCTTGGGGCACCATAGGTTCCAAAGCACGTTGTGCCAAGTGACCATGCCCTATTTCACGTCGTGATGTGCCACGCAAAGGGCGGGCCTCACCGGTTGAAAAAGGCGGAAAGTTGTAATGCAGGTAAAATTTTTCTTCACTGCGCAACGTAGCGCCGTCTATCATATTTACTTCACGTGACGTGCCTAAGGTAACCGTAGCCAATGCTTGTGTTTCACCACGAGTAAAAATTGCCGAACCGTGCACAGAAGGCAAATAATCGGTTTCCGTCCAAATAGGTCTGATTTCATCGGTTTTTCGTCCATCTAAACGCAAACCTTCATTCAATATCAAATCACGAACGGCTTTTTTCATCACTTTATGAAAATATTCACCTATCAATTTACCTTTTTCTTCTCTTTCCTCTTCAGAATAACCTTCTAAAAGTTCTTCTTTTACAGCGTTAAATTTTTCGGTGCGCTCATGTTTGCCGGTACCCTCTTTGGCTATGGCATATAACTTATCATAAGTTGCTTTTTCTATATCATTGTATAGCGCTTCATCTTCTTCCATTTTGGGATAATCCCGTTTGGGAAAAGCTTTGGCAACTTTGGCTACCAATTTTTTTTGTACTTCAATTTGATTTTTGATGGCTTTATGAGCAAACTCAATTGCTTCAATCATTTCCTCCTCGCTTACTTCCTCCATCTGACCTTCTACCATAGTCACCGAATCTTCGGTACCACCTACCATCAGGTCAATGGTAGCATTTTCGGTTTCTGCCAAACTGGGATTAATCCGCAATTCGCCATCAATCTTAGCCACACGCACTTCCGAAATAGGCCCTTCAAAAGGAATGTCAGAAACTGACAAAGCCGCCGAAGCTGCCAAGCCCGCCAAAGCATCGGCTTGCACATTTTCGTCATGTGACATCAATTGAATCATCACCTGCGTTTCGGCATGATAATCTTTGGGAAATAACGGACGTAAAACGCGGTCAACCAATCGCATTACCAAAATTTCTTCGGTGCTGGGGCGTCCTTCACGTTTAAAAAATCCTCCGGGAAATTTACCTGCCGAAGCAAATTTTTCGCGGTAATCTAAGGTTAAAGGTAAAAAATCTATATCGGGATTCACATCTTTTGAAGCCACAGCCGTAGCCAATAACATGGTGTTTCCCATTCTAACAACTACCGATCCGTCAGCCTGTTTGGCCAATTTACCGGTTTCTATGGAAATGGTTCTGCCATCTTCCAGTTGTATGGTTTCTCTAATAGGTTCTGGTATCATACTCTAATAAAATAATCTTAATTTGGTGTACAGTTTATACTCTAACTGACAAAATAATGCGGACATTTAAAGATACAAAGAAGGGCAGCTAGCTGCCCTTCCTGTAATTTTAAACTTATTTACGTAAGCCTAATTCTTTAATAATTTTTCGATAACGTTCAATATCGTTGTTTTTCAAATAGTTCAAAAGACTTCGTCTTTTTCCTACCATTTTGACCAATGCTTTTTCAGTGCTATAGTCATGTTTGTTCTTTTTCAAGTGCTCTGTCAAGTGGTTAATGCGATAGGTAAACAACGCAATTTGCCCTTCAGGCGATCCTGTGTCTTTTTCCGATTTGCCGTATTTGGCAAAAATCTCTTTTTTTACTTCTGGTGTTAAATACATGCCAATATTGTTTTAAATGATTATTATGTATGTTTATTTACAAGTTGCAAAGATACAACAATTGTTGATATAAACAAATGTTTGCAGGGTCATTTTTTATAGTGGAAAATTATTGTTGAACCGTTGAACCGTTGAACCGTTGAACCGTTGAACCGTTGAATCGTTGAATCGTTGAATCGTTGAATTGTTTAATTGTTTAATTGTTGAATTGTTGAATCGAGTTATCAACGGTCATCCTCCATATAAGCCTCTATGGGATCGCAGGTGCAATGCAAATTACGGTCGCCATAAGCATCGTCAACGCGGCTGACTGCCGGCCAAAATTTGTTACCGCGTATATAATCTGCCGGATAAGCTGCCTGCTTGCGTGTGTATTGATGAAACCACACATCGGCAGTAACCACTTCTTCGGTATGCGGCGCATTTTTTAGGACTGTATCGGTATCGTCGGGGGTTACTGCTTGTATTTCGTGCCAAATACCAATCATCGCCTCGGCAAATCGGTCCAGTTCGGCTTTACTCTCGCTTTCGGTCGGTTCAATCATTAAGGTATCGTGCACCGGAAAAGAAACCGTGGGGGCATGATAACCGTAATCCATTAAACGCTTGGCAATATCCATAACCGACACTCCTTTTTCTTTAAAAGGGCGACAATCGGCAATAAATTCGTGCGCTGCCCTACCCCGCTCACCGGTATACAACACCGGAAAATAATCTTTGAGCAAAGCTTCCAAATAGTTGGCGTTTAAAATGGCGTATTCCGTTGCTTTAGTTAAACCGTCTGGACCGGCCAAACGAATATAAGCATAAGATATCAAACTAACCAAAACAGATCCGTAAGGCGCTGCCGCTACGGCACTGCCTTTTTTGCCGCCGGTTTTAATCAAAGGATGGCCGGGTAAAAAGTCGGCCAGATGTTGTTTGACGGCAATAGGCCCAACGCCGGGACCACCGCCTCCATGCGGAATGGCAAATGTTTTATGCAAATTTAAATGACATACATCCGCTCCTATTATACCGGGGCTGGTCAAACCTACTTGGGCATTCATATTGGCGCCGTCCATATATACTTGACCGCCATTATTATGAATTATTTCGGTCATCTCTTTAATAGCCGATTCAAATACGCCATGCGTCGAAGGATAGGTTACCATAAATACCGATAAAGTATCTTTATATTTTTCGGCTTTTTCGCGCAAATCATCTACATCAATATTACCCTTGTCCGTAGTTTTAACAACCACTACTTTATGGCCGGCCATCACTGCCGAGGCAGGATTTGTGCCATGAGCCGAAGCCGGAATCAAAGCTATATTTCGTTGCCCTTCCCCCCTGCTTTCATGGTATTTTTTGACAGCCAACAAACCGGCATATTCGCCAGCTGCCCCCGAATTTGGTTGTAAACTGACGGCATCCAATCCGGTAATTTCTTTAAGATAGTCACTTAAATGACGAATGATTATTTTGTAGCCTTGCGCTTGCTCGACGGGCACAAACGGATGTAAGGCATTCCATTTGTCCCAACTAACAGGAAACATTTCAGTAGATGCATTAAGTTTCATTGTGCAAGACCCCAAAGGAATCATAGAATGTGTCAATGACAAATCTTTGCGTTCCAAACGCTTGATATAACGCATCATTTCTGTTTCGGACTGATAACTATTAAAAACATCTTGGGTCATAAACGCCTCTTGACGTAATAACGCATCCGGTATAACGGCAATATCTTTATCTATTTTGGGAACAGGTTTGTCAAAAGTAAATAGTTCTAACAATTTTAAAACATCTGCTTCGGTGGTATTCTCGTCCAGAGAAATGCCTACCAAACGGTCACCGTGAAAATAGTTAAGATTTATATGTGATTTTTCGGCTTTTACTCTAATCCTGTCCACTTCTACCGGAATTAAAAGCGTGTCAAAAAAGGCATCATGAACAGGTTGGTAACCCAATTCTACCAATCCTAAAAATAATTTTTTAGTCAGCTTATGAATATTTTGTGCTATTTCTTTTAAACCTTGCGGCCCGTGATATACGGCATACATACCCGACAATACCGCCAATAACACCTGTGCCGTGCAGATATTGGAAGTAGCTTTTTCGCGTTTGATATGTTGCTCACGCGTTTGCAAGGCCATTCGCAATGCTTTTTTACCTTGTGCATCGATGGTTACACCTATAATGCGGCCGGGTATATGCCGTTTAAAATCTTCTTTGGTAGCAAAATATCCTGCATGCGGGCCACCATATCCCATAGGCAAACCAAAGCGTTGGGTAGACCCCAAAACCACATCGGCACCCCATTGTGCCGGTGGTGTCAACAATGCCAAAGCCATTAGATCGGCCGCTACGGCCAATTTTACATCATTTTGTTTTAAACGTCCGGCAAAGTCTCTATAATCGTTGATTATGCCGGAAGCTGCCGGATATTGCACCAAAGCACCAAAGTAAGAATCGTCTATCAATGCGGTTCTAAAATTGCCTTTGACAATTTGAATACCCAAAGCTTCTGCACGCGTCTGAACTACCGCCATGGTTTGCGGAAAAATATCTTCATCGACAAAGAAACTGTTAACACCGGCTTTTTTTTGCTGGCGACTACGGGCATTGTAAAACATCAGCATAGCTTCTGCAGCTGCGGTAGCTTCATCGAGTAAAGAGGCGTTGGCCAAATCCATACCGGTGAGTTCGGTCAACATGGTTTGATAATTGAGCAATGCTTCTAAACGGCCTTGAGAAATTTCGGCTTGATAAGGCGTATAAGACGTATACCAAGACGGATTTTCCAAAATATTACGTTGTATTACTCCGGGCATAGTAGTGCCATAATATCCAAAACCAATATAAGAGCGGTATAATTTATTTTGCTCTGCCAAGGCTTCAATATGTTCCATAAAAGCTTGCTCGGTCATGGCCGGTGGCAAATTAAGCGGATTTTTTAAACGGATATTATCCGGAATCGTTTCATATATCAGTTGTTCCATATTTTTGACACCTATGCTTTGAAACATGGCCGGCAAATCAGTATCACGTGGCCCCAGATGTCGGTATATAAATGTATTAGTTTTCATATAAAAAAGAAAGTTTTATTAAAAAAGCTGTTGCATTAAACAACAGCTTTTAAAAAATTATTTTCCGAATTTTTGAGCGGTTTTTTCAGCTACTTTAACAATTAAATCGCGAGCTTTTTGCATAGATTCAACCGGCACAAATTCGTAAGGTCCGTGAAAGTTTAAGCCGCCGGCAAATACATTGGGACATGGCAAACCTTTAAAGGACAACTGCGCTCCGTCGGTACCGCCTCTTATGGCTTTGACAATAGGTGTAATACCCAAATCTTTCATCGATTCTTCGACAATATCGACGACATGCATCACGGGTTCAATTTTTTCGCGCATATTGTAGTATTGGTCTTTTAGTTCCAATTCTATAGTGCCTTCACCATATTTTTTATTGAAATCATTAACCGTTTTTTCAAAGAATTTTTTTCGGTTCTCAAATTTTTGGCGATCATGGTCACGAATAATATAATTGAGTTCGGTAAGTTCCACATCGCCTTTCATATTGTGCAAATGATAAAATCCTTCATAACCTTCGGTTGTTTCGGGTGTTTCATCAGCAGGAAAAGCTTTGATAAAATCAGCGGCAATGAGCATGGAGTTTATCATTTTGTTTTTGGCATATCCCGGATGCACACTTTTACCGTTAATTTTGACTTTGGCACCGGCCGCATTAAAGTTCTCAAACTCAAGTTCTCCCACCACAGAACCATCCATGGTATAAGCCCAATCGGCACCAAATTTTTCCACATCAAACTTATGAGCGCCCAAGCCTATTTCTTCATCGGGATTAAAGCCTACACGGATTTTACCGTGTTTAATCTCGGGATGTTTGATTAAATAGTCCATAGCATCCATAATTTCGGCCACTCCGGCTTTGTCGTCAGCGCCTAATAATGAATTACCGTCGGTATGAATAATAGTTTGACCGATATATTTTTTCATTTCGGGAAAATAATCAGGGGACAATACTAAACCCTTTTCTTTATTTAAAATTATATCACCGCCATCGTAGTTTTCTACAAATTGCGGGTTGACATTGGCACCACTGTAATCAGGTGCGGTATCGTAATGAGCTATAAAACCGATAACAGGCACCTCTTTATCAGTATTGGCCGGCAAGGTGGCATATACATAGCCGTTTTCGTCCAATTCTACCTCTTGCATTCCAATATCTTTCAGATCTTCAACCAAAACTTTGGCAATATTCCATTGTTTTTCAGTGCTGGGCGTTGTTGTAGATTCGGGGTCTGATTGCGAATCTATTTTTATATACTTTATAAAACGTTCTATTAATTTTTCCATAACTGTTATTTTGCTTCAAAAGTAAGATTTGTTTTGATTTAAAAAAAGAAGTTTAGGCATTTTTTTAGAAAAAATGACTTAAAAAATTATTATATGATAAAGAATAAAAATGGTTAAAACATTTTTATAATATCTGATTGAACTTTCGCAAATGAATTATGACAACATTAGTATTGTTGCGGTAATTATATTTCTAATTACATATTTTAAAACTAAACCATTAGCTTTTTCAGGGGTAATATATTTTAAAAATATTTAACCGGCCGGCAGCGATCTGTTCTTTTAGAAAAATCATATCGTAACATAAATTCGTGTGAACCCGAACTGTCATGACGTAAATCGGACAGCGTATAATCATAAGAATAACCAACTGACAATTGTTGATTTAAAAATAATTGGAACAAACCTACAACGGCATCTTCTTGACGGTAACTAAAACCGACTCCCCAGCGTTCGTGATACAAATTCATTGAAAAATCAAAGGATATGGGCGTATTAGGAGTGTATTTAAACACAATACTAGGTTTGACCTTAACCACTTCGTCCAGATCAAATACATAACCACCCATAAAAAAGTAATGTCGCACCAATAATGATTGTCCTGTAGATGTAGGACTAAAATTTTGTTCTAACAAACGTGGCGCTGACAAACCAACATAGTAATTATAGGTATAAAAATACAAACCGACTCCCATATTCGGCAGAAAACGATTGTTGAGATTATATTGCTCGGGATCATTCTGATTGTAAGTATCAATACTTAACAAGTCTAAATTCATAATATGAAATCCGGCATTTAATCCGAAACTTAAGCGCGAGTCAAAACCTATGTCTATTTGGTAAGAATAATCCCAATAAAACATAGTTTGATTTAAGGGCCCTGTCTTATCATTGGTAGCTGTAAAACCCAATCCCATATTTTTATCAATAGGACTATGAATAGAAAAGGTTTGCGTTTTTGGTGCATCTTCGACACCAACCCATTGCATTCTGACCATTCCGGTCATTATAAAACCTTCTTTGGTGCCGGCATAAGCCGGATTAATTTCTATGGGGTTATACATATATTGAGAAAATTGCACATCTTGTTGCCCCAAACTTTTTTGGGCAAATAATAATGCAAGTGCTGTTATAATTAAAATATATTTATTTATCTTCATTTTTACTATCTATTTAAATATACGGAGCCGGTAAATATGTTTTCAATATTAGGAATACCTAAGTCTATCACATAATAGTAAACACCCACAGGCAGTTTATGTTTCTTATCACCTTGGACATATCCGTCCCAATAATTATCTGTATTGTTATACTTGGATGTTTCAAAAACCAAATTGCCCCAACGGTTATATATTTTAACCACAGCATTAGGGAAATTTTCTATACCGAGTATATAGAAATGATCATTCAGGCCGTCGTCATTGGGTGTTAACAATTCATAGACATGAATGTTGGGTGTTGGCACTATCGTAGGGTCGTCGGGTTCTTGGTCATTTTCCACATCAACATCGGCAAAATTGGTAGGGTCATCCGAAATGTCAACCACTTGATTATTAGCAGGATCGTAACCAATTGCTTTGGCACTGTTTTCTACATAACCACGTTCAATATCGGCTAAGGTAATCATATATGTACCCTTAAATGTATGGTTATCTTCTTGGTTAGCACCAAGAGTAATATGTGCCGGATTGACTTGTATCAAAGGATCTTCAACGCTAATATCTTTTATAGTGACATTACAACGGTTTTTAACGGTAAAGGTATATGTAATAGTTTCTCCTTCATCAGCCAATCCGTTACCGTTTTCATCGTTAAAATGACCTTGTTTAAGTAAAATAAGATCGGCATGTTGCGGGATGATAGTGCGTGTAACATCATCCGGATCACCGTCATTATTCAAATCGACATTGGTAGGATTAGTTGGATCATCGGAAATATCGGATATAGTGACATTTTGCGGATCAATACCATGAACTACCGCTTGATTGTCAAAATAACCCAAGTCAATCATATTTTGATCTAAAGGATAACTTCCCGTAAATATCCATATTTCGTTTTGTCCTAATTTATTATTACCATCTACATCACCACTAACATAAGTGATGGGAGTTGTAATTTGCGGATCTTGAATATTGATATTTGAGATGTTTTGATTACCGGTATTACGCACTTCAAAGGTATAGATTATATCTTCACCGGGCTTGGGACAAATAATATTGGTGGTGCTGATATAACCTACTTTGGTCAATGACAAGCCCGAATATTTTTTAATATGTGTAATGGTGGGATCATCGTTACCAACCGGTGACAACGGATCTGTATCATCTGACAAATCTTCATAGACAGTTCCTAAGAAATTGGTACTGGCTATAGCCTGATTAATCACTTCACCGGCATCAATATCTAATTGGGTAATGGTATGCATTGCAGTAATATGCGCAGTGTCGCCGGGAGCTAATGTTGGAATGGGGTTACCCGATAAAATTATGGCATTCTGATCGGTAACTAAAATATTGGTCAAAGTGACATTACCGTTATTGGTAAAATATATATCATAATTGATAATATCACCTACATTTAATACTTGTTCGTCATATGTCAGATTATCGTCTTTAGTCAGTTCAAATGCTACATTTTGAGTAATAAATGTCAAAGTCGGATCGTTAGCTCCCGGAGGTGCCTCAATATCACTGTCATCGGAGTCATCCAAAACATTAATATGACCGAAAGTAGTTTCTCCGTGAACGGTATTGCTAACCACGCCGGCATCTATATCTGCTTGAGTTATAGTATGTGTGGCCGTTACGGTTTGTGATTGTCCCACAGCCAAACCATTTATAACACTGGTGCTCAAAATGGCATTGTTGTCAGTCAACAAGATGTCATCGGTTAAGCTTACATTACCTGTATTGGTTACTATTATTGTATAATTAATCACATCACCTACAAATAAATCTTGTGCAACATAAGGAAGTCCGTCGTCTTTTACAATAGTAATTTCAGGATTTTGCACAAAATTAGTAATAGTAGGATCATCGGGGCCAATGGCGGAATCAGGGTCGGTATCATCAGAAATATCTGAATAGGTAATACCGTTAAAGTCTGCTTCTACTGTTGCCGAATTACTATAAAAACCGGCATCTAAATCGGCTTGGGTTACCGTATGTTGAGCTGTTACATAAGCAGTAATACCCGGCGATAAATTAGTTATGGGATTACCTCCCGTGATATTGGCATTGGTGTCGGAAACATTGGCTACATTAAAGGTTACATTGCCCGTATTGGTTACGGCAATTTCGTAATAAATAATATCTCCTACCACCATATTTTGCGGCGTAAAAGGTAAATGGTCATCTTTGGTTATAACTATTGCCGGCTGTTGTCTTATCAATGTAACGGTCGGATCGTCATCTCCTGCAGGACTATTGATATCTGTATCATCGGACAAGTCCACAATAGGCAATTGATTAAATAGCGCCTGAGCGGTAGCTTGATTACTGATTTGTCCCGCATCAATATCGGCTTGGGTAACTATATGTTGCGCATTTAGTTCTACAAACTCACCCGGATTGAGTTGTGTTATAATACTGGAACCCGTAAATTGGGCATTATCGTCAGTTACCGTGATGTTATACAAGGTAACATTACCCGAGTTAGTGACTATAATTTGATAATCAATTACATCTCCCACTGACAAATCTTGAGGCACCATATCTAAACGGTCATCCTTGGTAACTGTCAATCCGGGGATCCTTACAATATGTGTAATAGTCGGGTCATCCAATCCTAAAGGTGCATTAGGGTCGGTATCATCTGATAAGTCGGAAACTACCGTATTACCAAACAAAGTTTCTGCCAAAGCCGAATTGCTGATTTGTCCGGCATCAATATCGGCTTGGGTAACGGTATGCTCTGCTAAAACAGTAGCAGTGTCTCCCGGATTTAATACCAAAATTGGATTACCCGAAATAATATCGGCATTTTGATCGGTTATTTGAATATCGTGCAAAGTTGTATTGCCATCATTATGCACCGTAATTTGATAATGAATCACATCACCTACCACTAAATTTTGGTCGGAATAATCCAATTGATCGTCTTTAAAGACGGTAATAACAGGATTTTGAATTATAGTTGTTATCGTAGGGTCGTCATCACCAATAGGTGAGTTGATATCCGTATCATCGGATAAATCCGTAACATCGGCATTGTTGAAACTACAAATACCTTCGGCTTGATTGATAATATGACCGGTGTCTATATCTAATTGCGTTACCGTATGGGTTGCAATAATGGTATGTGATTCGCCGGGCAATAATGACGGAATGATAGGACTGCCTTGAATAGTGGCGTTTGCATCGGTTATCTCTATATGATTTAAACTGACATTACCATCATTAGTCACTACAATGTTATATGTGATGACATCATTAACATTTAAAACTTGAGCGGTATACGGCATTTGATCATCTTTGGTAATAGAGATACTAGGATTTTGAGCAATAGTAGTAATCGTAGCATCGTGGTCACCTGAGGGAGCATCCGGATCGGGATCGTCAGACAATTCTAAATAAGTCAGTCCGTTAAATATGGTAGATGCAATAGCTTGATTGGTAATTTGACCGGCATCAATGTCGGCTTGGGTAATAGTGTGCTCTGCCATTACAATACTTTGTTGTCCGGGATATAAATTGGTAATGGGATTACCACTAATAATATTGGCATTGTTGTCCGTTATGGTAATTAAATCTAAAATTACATTTCCGGTATTTTTAACAACAATACGATAAGTAACCACATCTCCTACTTGTAAATTTTGAGGGCTATACGGCAATTGGTCATCTTTGGTAACCGTCATAGCCGGTGTTTGCAATATATGTGTTACGGTAGGGTCATCGGGGCCGGCCGGCGATAATAAATCAACATCGTCGGACCAGTCGGATACATCATTACCATTGTATTGCAAACTGGCTTGTGCCGCATTGATATATTGACCGGCATTAATATCTGCTTGGGTAACGGTATGCGTCGCGGAAATAGTATAAACTTCGTTGATATCCAAAGCCGGTATTATAAATTCATGTCCGTTATTACTTAATAAAGCATTATTGTCTGTAATTTTAATGTTTTGCAAACTGACATTACCGGTATTTTTGACTATGATTTGATAATTAATTACATCACCAACCTGTAAATTTTGAGGCGAATAATCTAATTGATCATCTTTTAAAACAGTTACTTCAGGACGTTGTAGTATAAAAGTAACCGTAGGATCATCACTACCGGAGGGTGAAGCTATATCCGTGTCATCGGATATATCAGTTATACTATTGTTGTTAAAGAAAGTTACTGCTGTGGCACTATTGATGACTTTTCCGGCATCAATATCAGCTTGGGTAACTACATGCGTAGCAACCACGGTTTCGGTATACCCGGGAGGCAATGTGCCAATGGGATTACCAGATACAATTTGAGCATTGTTATCGGTAAGATTGATATCATTCAGTGTTACATTACCTGTATTAGTAACATAAATATTATAAGTAATGACATCACCTACAGCTAAATTTTGCGGCGTATAATCTTTTTGATCATCCTTAGTCACTACAATACTCGGATTCTGATTGATATGTGTAATCGTAGGGTCATCTAAACCGGGAGGCGCAAACGGATCTGTATCATCACTGATATCGGAAATATCCGTATTGTTAAAAATTGTTGTTCCGGTTGCCGAATTACTAACAAAACCGGCATCTATATCAGCCTGAGTCACAATATGAGTTGCTTGTATAGTAGCAGTTTGCCCTACTGGTAAAACAGCGATTGCATTACTACCTGTTATCGTAGCATTGTCATCTGTTACCACTATGTTGGTCAAGCTGACATTTCCTTCATTAGATACATAAATATTATAATGAATCACATCTCCTACAGCCAAATTTTGATTGGTATAAGGCAACAAATCATCTTTGGTCAAAGTTAATACCGGATTCTGAACCAAATGCGTAATGGTAGGATCATCGGGGCCGGCCGGAGAATCAGGGTCGGTATCATCGGACAAATCATGATAAGTTTGATGATTAAAATCAGCAGTAACCGTAGCTACGTTACTTACAAAACCTAAATCCAAATCAATTTGTGTAATTGTATGTGTTGCTATAATTGTAGCGGTATTGCCGGGAACCAAATTTGTAACCGGATTACCACTTACAATACTGGCATTATTATCGCTAACATTGACCAACGGGAAGGTGACATTACCGGTATTTTTTACAATAATTTGATATTGAATAACATCGCCAACTGACATATTTTGAGGTGTATAAGCCAGTTGATCATCTTTGGTAACTTCTATAGCCGGCAGTTGTTTAATATGCGTAATTGTCGGATCATCATCACCAAGCGGAGCACCGCTATCGAGGTCATCTGATAAATCGCTTACGGTATTACCTGCATATTGCACGGTAGCTAAAGCCGAATTGATTACTTCACCTGCATCTATATCGGCCTGAGTTACCTGGTGAACCGCATTAATGTTAACAAATTCGCCCGGTGCCAAATCGGTAATAAGACTGTTTCCGGTAATATTAGCATTGTTATCAGAAACAACAATATTTTGCAAAGTTACATTACCGGTGTTGGTTACGGTAATAATATAATTAATATCATCACCTACTGCTAAAGTTTGATCTGTATAAGGCAGTTGGTCATCTTTGGTAACCGTAAGTTCTGCCGTTTGTATCAACATGGTAATAGTCGGATCATCTTGACCTGACGGCGAATCCGGATCAGTATCATCCGAAGTATCCATAACGGTTTGCCCGTCAAATGTGGTTGTGGCCACAGCTGAATTGCTAACCATGCCGGCATCTAAATCGGCTTGGGTAATAGTATGGGTAGCTGAAATGGAAACCGCTTCACCCGGATCGAGACTTCCTATATTGTTGCCGGAAGCAATGACTGCATTAGCATCTGTTACATCTATATTGGTCAAGGTGACATTACCGGTATTGGTAACCGTGATATTGTAAACAATTACATCACCCACTCCCAAGTTTTGAGGTATATAAGGCAAATTATCATCTTTGGTTACGGTTAATTCCGGATGTCTGTTGATATGTGTTAAGGTAGGATCGTCCGCCCCCGGTGGTGCATTTATATCGGCATCATCAGACAAATCGTTAATGTCTTGTCCGTCAAACAGACAAGTGCCGGCAGCTTGATTACTGATTATACCTGCATCAATATCGGCTTGAGTCACATTATGAGTGGCATTGATGCTGACTGTTTGTCCGGGATCCAAGTCGGTTATAATATGACTGCCTATAATATTGGCATTGTCATCACTCATATCTATATTATGTAATGTAACATTTCCGGTATTGGTTATATTGATAAGATATTGAATGACATCGCCTACTTGAATATTTTGATCGACATACGGCAAGCCGTCATCTTTGGTAATTTCAAATTGTGGTGTTTGGACAATATGGGTGATGGTCGGATCATCAACACCATTGGGTGAATCAGGATCGGTATCATCGGAAATATCAACATAATTTTGACCGTTAAACGAGGTCTGGGCAGTTGCAGAATTAACAATCTGACCGGCGTCAATATCTGCTTGTGTAACCGTATGTTGTGCCGTAACTATCATAGTAGCACTGGGTTGAATATCTACAATGGGATTACCACTGATGATATTGGCATTATTGTCAGATACATTTACCAAATTAAGCGTAACATTACCGGTATTGGTCACATTTATATGATAGTTTATGATATCACCTACATGCAAATTTTGAGGGGCATAGGGTAATTGATCATCTTTGGTTACTTCTATCCCCGCATACCTGAATAAATGTGTGATGGTAGGATCGTCTTCGCCCGAAGGAGAAGATAAATCCGTATCATCTGACAGATCAGATATAGTTGTGGCGTTATAATTAACTTGAGCAGTCGCTTGATTATAAATAATACCGGCATTCATTTCATTTTGAGTAATGACATGAGTTGCTGTTAATGTTGCTATTTCGCCCGGAGCCAAAGTGTTGATTATATTGCTACCTTGAATTTGGGCATTAGGATCGGTTACGATAATGTTTGATAGCGTTACATTTCCGGAATTGGTAACTACAATGGTATAAGTTATAACATCACCAACATTGAGGTGTTGTTCGGAGTAATCCATACCGTCATTTTTGGTAACAGTCAACTCTGCATTTTGTGTGATAAAAGTAATGGTATTATCATCAGGACCAGCAGGTGATAAAGGATCCGCATCATCTGACAGATCAGTTACTGCCGTGCCGTTAAAATCAGTTGTCGACGTAGCGGAATTGATTACTTGGCCGGCATCAATATCGGCTTGAGTTACCAAATGATTGGCAATAACATTGGCAGAACTTCCGGGATCTAAGGTTGCAATGGGGGTTCCGGATACTATATTGGCATTGCTATCGGTAACAACAACATTATCCAAAGTAACATTACCGTTGTTTACAACCGTTATTTGATAAGTAATGACATCACCTACATGCAAATCTTGAGGTACATAATCATAATTATCATCTTTTAAAACAACCAATGAAGGCGCACGGACTATATGAGTGATAGTCGGATCATCATTTCCACCTGGTGAACTGACATCCGTATCATCCGAAGTATCAGAAACCACTTGTCCGTTAAAGTTACAAGTTCCGACAGCAGAATTGCTTACAAAGCCGGTATTGATATCATCCTGAGTAACGGCATGGGTAGCCGTAAAACTTTGTGTTTGCCCCACACCTAAGTTGGGTATCATATTCAAACCTTGAATTTGAGCATTGGTATCGGTTAAAATGATATTATGCAAATCGACATTACCGGTATTGCTAACGGTAATATTATAGGTAATGACGTCACCTACCGCTAAATTCTGCGGTAAATATGTGTATCCGTCATCTTTAAAAATTTCCATGCCGGGATTTTGAACGATATGAGTAATAGTCGGATCATCTTGTCCTGCTTGTGGCGATCCGGGGTCAGTATCATCTGAATCATCGGTATATGTCAGACCGTTGAATGGTGCCGATGCTGTAGCAGAATTTACAATTTGACCGGCATTGATATCCGCTTGAGTTACTGTGTGTGTAGCTGTGACAGTAGCCGTGCTACCGGGAGCCAAATTTTGAATAGGAGTACCGCTGGTAATACTGGCATTATTATCTGTCATATTTATTACCGGCAGCGTAACATTACCGGTATTGGTAACTTTAATAGTGTAATTGATAACATCACCTACTTGTAAGTTTTGCGCCGTATATGGTAAATGATCATCTTTGGTTACTTCCATTTCCGGATTTTGGGCTATATGAGTAATAGTCGGATCATTATCACCGTTAGGCGAACTTATATCAGTGTCATCTGACAAATCGGTATATTGTATACCACCAATGGTAACGGTAGCCACTGCAGTATTTATAACTTGTCCTGCATCAATTTCGGCTTGTGTAATGCTGTGGGTTGCTGTAACCGTAGTGGTTTCACCCGGTGCCAAACTGGAAATTAAATTGCTCCCCTGAATAGTAGCATTATTATCATTGACATGAATATTATACAGATTTATATTACCGATATTTTTTATGGTTATAAGATAAGTTATTACATCACCCACCACAAAATTTTGAGGTGTATACGGCAGTTGATCATCTTTGGTTACTTCTAAAGCTGCATTTTGTCCGATATACGTTATCGTAGGATCATCTTCGCCTCCCGGTGATAAAGGATCGGTATCATCGGATAAGTCGGAAATATTACTTCCGTTATAAGTGGTAGTGCCAACAGCTTGATTGATAACTTGACCATTATCAATTTCCGTTTGTGTCACAGTATGTGTTGCAGTAATAGTTGCCGAATTACCCGGAGCTAAGCTTGTAATTGGTAAGCCTGAGGTAATATTGGCATTAGCATCGGTTACATCAATATTACCCAAAGTAACATTACCGGTATTGGTAACTATAATTTCGTAAGCTATTATATCGCCCGGAGCTAAATTGTGAGCCGAATAATCTAATTGATCATCTTTGGTTATGGTAATCTCGGGATGTTGTGCAATAAACGTAATTGTAGGATCATCATCGTTAGCCGGTGCATTTGGGTCGGTATCATCAGACACATCGGTATAATCCACATTATGATAGGTTACTGTACCTGTAGCACTATTGCTGACTTGTCCGGCATCAATATCGGCCAAAGTTACCACATGAGTAGCTTGTATAACTTCGGTAGCATTGACATTAAGCGTATTGATAACATTACTTCCGGTAAAACTTGCATTATTGTCATTAATAATCACGTTATTTAAGGTCACATTGCCCGTATTGGTAACATAAATATTATAGTGAATTGTATCTCCAACGGCTAAGTTTTGAGGTATATATGCCAATTGATCATCTTTGGTTACCACAAAACCGGGTGTTTGTATTATAAATGTGATGGTCGGGTCATCATCACCTGCCGGCGATCCCGCATCGGTATCATCGGAAGTGTCAGAGTAATTGTGTCCGTTAAAATCTACCGATGCAACAGCAGAGTTACTCACTTGTCCGGCATCAATATCAGCTTGGGTTACACTGTGTTCGGCGACAACCATAGCAGTGGCACCGGGTGCTAAGTTTAATATTGGATTACCACTGACAATAGAAGCGTTTGCATCGGAAACCGTAATATTTTGCAAAGTCATATTACCTGTATTACGCACATAAATATGATAAGTAATAATATCACCAACCGATAAGTTTTGAGGCGTATATGGCAATTGGTCATCTTTGGTTACTTCCAATGCGGGATTACGAACCAAAGAAGTAATAGTTGGATCGTCGTTTCCGGAAGGAGAAGACAAATCGGTATCATCAGACAAATCACTGATACTAACACCGTTATAAATAACAGTGGCAACAGCTTGGTTGATAACTTGTCCATTGTCAAGCTCCGCTTGTGTAATAGTATGTGTTGCTGTAATATTTACAGATTCATTGACATGTAAAATAGGAATGGTATTGCTTCCTTGTATATTGGCATTACTGTCTGTTACCACAATACTGTGCAAATCTACATTACCTGTATTGGTTACGGTAATATTGTAGGTGATAACATCACCAACGGCTAAATTTTGGGGGCTATACGGGAGGTTATCATCTTTAGTTACAGTCAGTTCTACATTTTGAGCTATATAAGTAATGGTAGGATCGTCATCTCCGGGGCCGGAAGATGTATCGGTATCATCAGATAAATCTTGAATGGTATTACCATTATAAACAGTAGTAGCAATAGCTGTGTTACTTACCTGCCCGTTATTAATGTCATCCTGCGTAATGGTATAATTGGCAATAACTATGGCAGATTGTCCTTGTGCTAATGTAGCAATGGGACTGCCTGACACCACTGTTCCTATAGGATCGGTTACTGTTATATTTTGAAGTGTTACATTGCCGGTATTTGTAACGGTTATGGTATAAGTAATCACATCTCCTACAACTAAGTTTTGCGGAGTATCCGGATAGTTATCATCTTTAGTAACCGTTAATTCCGGAATTTGTTGAATATACGTAATAGTCGGATCATCCGGGCCTCCGGGAGATCCGGGATCGGTATCATCGGATACATCTGATACGGTTTGTGTCCCGAAATTAACCGTTCCGACTGCAGAGTTTATAACTTGACCGGCATCTATATCCTCATAAGTGATAGTATGTGTTGCGGTAATAGTGGCAGAAGCACCAACCGGTAAATCACTAATAGAAGGACTACCGCTAAAAGTGGCATTATCGTCGGATACACTGATATTATGCAAACTGACATTACCATTGTTGGTAACTACTATATCATAATTAATAACATCACCAACATTAAGATTTTGAGGCAAATAGACAAAATTATCATCTTTAGTTACTTCAATACTTGGGTTTTGCACCAAATGGGTTATAGTGGGATCATTGTCTCCTGCCGGTGAATCGGGATCAGTATCATCTGATGTATCGGAATAAGTAGATCCGTTAAAATCGGTAGAGGCTACAGCGGAATTACTGATTTGGCCGGCATCTAAATCCGCTTGTGTTACAGTATGTTGCACTATAACACGGCCGGTAGCACCGGGTGCCAAATTGGTAATGGGATTACCACTGACAAAAACACCATTGTCATCGGTAATATTAACCAAAGGTAGAGTCACATTACCATCATTTGTAACCAAAATTTCATAAGTGATAACATCACCCACCACTAAATTTTGTGGGGTATAAGGCAACTGATCATTTTTTGTAACGGTTAAAGCCGGACTTTGCAAAATATGGGTAATGGTAGGATCATCGTCACCGGCAGGTGAACTTGGATCTAAATCGTCCGATGCATCATCATAAACAGTGCCGTCATAAGTAAAAGTTCCCACAGCTTGATTACTAATATAACCGGCATCCAATTCGGCTTGCGTTACTGTATGGGTTGCTGTCAATACGGCTGTTTCGTTAGGAGCTAATGAAGCAATTACCGGATTGCCTTGTATTTGAGCATTAGCATCGGTTACCACAATGTTGGTGACCGTCACATTACCTGTATTTCTAACTACAATTTGATAAGTTATAACTTGACCCAAAGTAATATTTTGTGGCAAATACGGCATTTGATCATCTTTGGTTATTGTAATTTCAGGATGCTGGGCAACAAATGTTATGGTCGGGTCATCATCATTAGCCGGCGAATCCGGATCTGTATCATCTGAAATGTCTGTAACGGTATCGCCATCATAAGTAGTGGTAGCCGTAGCCGAATTGGCTATTTGTCCTGCATCTATATCTGCTTGTGTTACCGTATGTGTAGCTATAAGTGTTACCGTATCATACGCATCAATGGTTGAAATGGGGTTGCCACTGACAATATTGGCATTGGCATCGGTAACATTGATATTGTTTAAAGGTACTGTTCCGGTATTATGAACATGAATTTGATAGGTTATCACGTCACCTACTATTAAATCTTGCGGTGTATAAGGGTAACCGTCATCTTTTGTAACTTCCAATTTGGCAGCTTGTTCACGCCAATCTCTATCGCCGCCGGGAGTATCATTGTCGGGGAAGTAATATGCCGTTTGATTGCCGTTAGTCGGATCTGCTAATGAAGGATTGGTATCAAAGGCATCATCCAAGCCGTCATTATCATCATCTATTCCTGAATAATTGGTATCGGCTACGGTGTCATTATTAACATCCCAAGCTTCAACATAATCGGAATCTGCATCATTATCACTGTTATCATCCAAATAATCGGGCTGGTCAACACCATCGGTATTGATTGGAACTATATAGGTTCCATTTAACCCGCCTATGCCTAATTGTAAAAGGTCATCAATATCATATGCATCGTCAATACCATCATGATCTGCATCAGTACCAGATAATAATATTGGACCAAAGGTAGTTTGGGCTTCAATATAATCGACTATACCATCGTTATCACTATCAATATCCCTAAAATCGGGGTGACCATCACCGTCAGAATCTGTATTAGGTATTGGCGTACCTCCTTGGTTTAGGTCATAAGCATCGTCCAATCCGTCATTATCGGCATCATTCATACTTGTTGGATCTCCTGAAGTCGGATAATCTACTTGTCCATCGTGATCAACATCGGTTCCACCTGCTTCAAAAATATCTGTCAAACCGTCATTGTCCGTATCCAAATCAACATTATTGGTTTGCCCGTCTTGATCCATATCACAATCGCGCAATGTATTGGTGTCATCCAAATAGTGATAAGCATCACCCAATCGTCTCTCTTCTACTTTAAAACGGTAAGAACCACCGGCATCCCAATACAAAATTTCAATAGGATAATAACCGGTTTGAGGAATATTAAATGAGTTATGGGTTATGGTAGTAGCGCTACCATTATGATTTTTTATCGCAACGATATTTCCATTCACTTTAATACGATAGCCATCATCGGCATATACGCGGAAATTATGATTACCCGCTTGCATATACACATAACCTTTTAACAAAATAATACCACGACGATTGTTGTCCGGGTCGTTATCCAAACTAGAGGCGTCTGCTCCTAAAAATTGCTGTAGGTGGGTCCAATAACCCAGAGAACCACTACCGTTGTTAAAGTTAGTACTGGTAGCAATAAAAGTAGCTTTAGGAGTATTATTGTAAACTCTTCTTAAAGCTGAAAAAACATTATAAACCCAATAGTTGGTGCCATAATACTCTCCGGCCAATCCGGGGCAAGCTTCATCAACATCCAAAATTGCATCATTATCGTCATCTATATCAACATTGTCAGGCAGGTGATCATTATCAAAATCGGGATAAACCAATACTTCTACACCGTCCCACCGGGTGTTGGGATTTTGTCCTGACGGATCATTGCCAGAAAAAGCGGCATAATTAATACCAAAACAAGGATCGTCAAATTCTACTGTAAATTGTACCGTTACACTTTCACCTGGTTGCAAAACGCCTGATGCATCATCAAAAATATGGGTGTCGGATATACCGTTAAAACCCGGATTGATATTGGGTGTAGCTGTAGCCGTAGATGCAGTAACTACCGGAGCGCCCACTTGTATAATATGGCTGGCATCACAGATAGCAGCTAAGTTATCTCTTAAAGTGGGGTTTTCAAGTTGAACATTGGAACTGCTTCTATTAGTAACGGTAATTTGGAATGTGATATCACGGTTACCACGTAAATTGCTGGCAGCCGGCACATCACTGACAATACTTTTATCTACGCTTAACTGAATATTATAATTCAATGTAATACCATTAGTATCACAAGTACATTGTGCTTCGGACGAAGGAATGTCCGTAATATTATCTAATACATAATACCGGTCTAAATGATTACCTAATGCATCGGACCAAATGACATAAGATTGTTGTCCCGGATTTTCCAAACCACCGCCACCGGGGAGGATAACGTCTGCATTACCTTGCGTCATACTGGGATTAGGGGCATGAAAACCTAAGTAACCGTTAAAAGAAGTAGGCCCTACATTGTAATGTATATTAAAAGTTACGGTTTGTCCGGCAGCCAAACTTTGGTTATTGGCCAAAATACCTGTATTGGTACCGGTTGTATCGCCTCCGTCATACGAGGCATTGGTTGCAAGCCCGGGACCACCGGTTTGAGTGATGACTTGCGAGTTTATAGGTATACCGTTGGCCGTAAATTCATATAATGGCAAGAAAAATTGCACATTGTTGGCTGTATTAGAACCGTCATTTGTCAAAGTTACAACCAAATCAAAATCATAAGTTCCGTCTGCATTAATAGGTGGCGTATCTACCGGCACATGAATACCGCCGGCTACTGTGGTTTGTGAAGTGTGAAAATCACTTATTGACAAGTGTTCTGTAGAATTACCGATAGATGATGTCAAATCAAAGACATTATCAAAAGTTACACCATTACCGGATCCTGTACCGGCACCACCGGCACAATTGGGATCTACTAATATACAAACCCCAAATGTTATATACTGACGGGGGTATAAAGTATTGTTTGCAACAGCAGCAGCATTAAAAATACCGTCACGTCCCGGACTGGGATCACTTTCATCATACTCGTTGGTATCCCAAGAACTGGCATTATACATGGCAGGATCAGTACTTCCGGCTAATGTATTTCCGGAATCCAGCCACATTCTATCAATATCTACAATACAATGATAACCGAATATGGCATTTAAATCGTTAGTTATTTGCAGATTTTGTGCACCATAAGCATAACTATGGTTAAAGACATAAACATCATAATAAATTTTGTAATATCCCGAAGCGGTATAACCTTGGTTACAACTACTTATATATATTTCGGGGTCCGTATTGACATAATCAACAATAATATTCAATTCTGCAGTGCCTGTATCAAAACCATCACTGGCCGTATAAGTGACGGTTGGCACAAGTCCTACATAACCTGATGCAGGCACAAATGTATAACTACCGTCAGCGTTTAGAGTTAAATCGCCTTCTGCCAAATGAGCCGTTTGTCCTGCTGAGTAAGTGTTACCGTCAACCGTAAAAGAAACCACCGTTAAAGGATCACCGTCGGGATCGGAATCATTTCCCAAAACACCGGGGGCACCGGCATTAATGGTAACACCTTCAGTGGTTATAGCTTCATCGTCTTGCAAAGTTGGCGGTTGATTATCTCGAACTATTATCGTCAAATTGGCAGTGTCAATTTCAGCCCCGTCAGAAATGGTATATGTAACTGTCGGAACTGTACCGGTATATCCGTTTGCCGGTACAAAGGTAAAACTTCCATCGGCATAAATGGTCAAATTTCCTTCCGGTAAATTTATGGTTTGACCGGGCGAATAGGTATTACCCCCTATTGAAATGGAAATAATATTAATAGGGTCACCATCGGGATCGGAATCATTTCCTAATAAGCCCGGAGCATTTTCATTAATGGTTGTATCAATAAGTGTGGTATAAGAATCGTCATTGGCATTTGGAGCATCATTGGGTCTAACGGTAATATATAAATGTGCTGTGGCGGTATCTTGACCATCACTAACAGTATAGGTTACCGTTGGCAAATTACCGGTATATCCGTTTGCAGGCACAAAGGTATAACTACCATCGGCATTAATAGTCAAATCCCCCTCAGCCAGGTGCACGGTTGTTCCGGCAGAATAAGTATTACCGTTTACAACAAAAGAAACAATTGTTAAAGGGTCTCCATCAGGGTCGGAGTCATTATTTAATAAACCGGGGGCATTTTGATTAAGTGTTGTATTTTCAAAAATAGTAACGGAATCGTCTTGAGGCGCAGGTGCATTATTATTGGCATTGCCAACTGTAATATGTAAAACAGCCGTAGCAGAAGAACTCCCGTCAGTTGCCGTATAAGTCACATCAAAAGAGCCTGTATAACCACTATCCGGTGTAAAAGTGTAACTGCCGTCGGCATTCATCACAAAAGTACCGACTCCGGGTATATTAACAGGCTGACCGGGAGGATAGTTTGTACCGTTTATGGTAAAACGAGATATAGATAAATCTGAACCCGTATTGCCATTAATATCGTCATTGGACAAAACACCGGGAGCAGCCACTTGTAATTGGGTATTAACCGGTGTGGTTGCAGTATCGTCAACCGGTGGCGGCACAAATAAATTTGCAAAACCAGTTATCGAAGAAAAATAAAGAAAAATTAAAAAAATGTAACTATGTTTCATATACTTGTGTTTGTAATTGAATAACAATTTGGTTACTTAAAAACTTAAATAACATAATTATCAGATATTCAGTTAGTTTGTTTGCTTATTCAAAAATAAACTTTTTATTGATACGTCCAAAAAAAAATCACAGTTTTTTTAATAGGAGTTCATAAGCCTTAGAAACTGCACGTTTTACAGCCTTTTCGCGGGGTTGCCCAAATTGAAAACGATAGGCTTCCGTCCGGTTTTTATCAGCAATTGCAATAATACAAGTGCCCACTTCGGCATCACTATCACCTTTGGTTGGGCCTGCATTTCCGGTAGTTGCAATAGCAAAATCGGCATGCATCATTTGCCTGACATGCTCGGCCATGGCCTTGGCTACAGTTTCGTCTACAACAGAATACTTTTCAATCAGTTTTTGATCCACTTTGAGTACATCAATCTTAATTTTAGTATTATATGCAACAATAGCTCCCATTAAAAACTTCGAGGCGCCGGGTATTTGAGCCAAATTACTAACCAACAATCCGCCGGTGCAACTTTCTGCAAAGGCAATCGTTTTTTGCTTTTCTGTTAATTGCCGGTGCACTGCCAGCGCCAAATCTTCCACTTGCTCGGAAATGCTTAAATCCGGTATATAGGTTTTTAACTTTTGTATTTGTATATCAATATCTTGTTTGAGTTTATTGATGTCAGCTCCTTTTGATGATAAACGCAACCTGATTCTACCGGGATGTGGCAAATAGGCCAATTTAATATTTTTTGGCAAAGCTTTCTCCCAATCTTTAATTCTGTCAGCCAATAAACTTTCACCTATCCCAAATACCGTAACGGTTTTATGATATAGATACGGCAAATCAAACATTTTTTTGATTTTGGGCAATACCTCTTCGGTAAAAATTTGTTTCATTTCAAATGGCACGCCGGGCAAAAAGACATAAACCCGTTGGTCTTTTTCAATCCACATTCCCGGTGCAGTCCCGTAACGGTTCCATAATACCTGTGCCTTGGCAGGCAAATAAGCTTGCCCTTTATTGTTATCCGTATAAGGATAATTCATTTTGGCAAACATTTTTTTGATGTGATTTTCTATTTCAGGATGAAAAACAAGTTGATCATCAAAAAATTCGCTTATGGTTTGTTTGGTCAAATCGTCTAAAGTAGGGCCTAAACCACCGGTAACAATTACAATATCTGCATCAGTATTTTTCAAAGCCGTTTTAATAGCTTCGGGGCGATCTGATACAACAGTCATTTTGGTAGTTTCAATACCCAGTTTTTGCAATTGCTGCGCCAACCATTGGGCATTGGTATTGTTTATTTGCCCGATTAATATTTCATCCCCTATATTTATAATTTCTGCAGTCATCAACAGGATTGTTTTTAAAGTTAAATTTTTTAGCACAAATTCTTAACATTTAATAATAAACAGCTGCAAAAATAACCTATTTTTGAGAAATAAAAAATATTTTGTTAAATAATTAGCATTTACAAAATATTCAACTTGGCAAATTTTAATAATAATTTTTTTTCACCCCCGGCATCAAATTTAATAATGGCTTTTTTATTAGAACCTTTGCCTTCCAAGTCTATAACCAAACCTTTACCAAAACGGCTATGTTCAACTGTATCTCCTATTTTAACCACAACATTTTCCACACTGCTTCCTGCGCCCAAATCTGAGATTTTTTTAAGATTTTCAGGCATGGGATTTGGATTTTTCTTTACGGCAGATATTTTGTTGGCTTGATATTTCTTTGGTTTTAAATTTTTGCTCTTAGAAACATTATGGTCATTAGAATCAAAAAGGTCGGCATCTAAGAACGGGTTGCCTGATAAATCGCCGGGTTTATAATTAAATTCCAAATATTTATCATCTATTTCGGATATAAACCGGCTGGGTTCTGTATAATTAAGTTTACCCCAACGGTAACGCGATTCGGCAAAACTGATAGTAACTTTTTTTTCGGCACGTGTTAAAGCTACGTAAAACAAACGGCGTTCTTCTTCCAATTCCGCTCGTGTATTAACTGACATTCCCGATGGAAATAAATCCTCTTCCATACCTACTATATATATGTATGGAAATTCTAAACCTTTGGCCATATGCACAGTCATCAGAGTAACTTTATTGGGGTCATCGTCTTTTTTGTCCAAATCGGTAAACAAAGCCACGTCTTGTAAATAAGAAGTCAGGCTGATATCTGCATCAGGCTCTTCCTTTTGGGCATCTATAAAATCTTGAATGGCATTCATCAATTCTTGAATATTTTCTACACGGCTTATACCTTCCGGTGTAATATCTTTACGATACTCTTGCAATAATCCTGTATTTTTAATAATATAATCCGTCAGTTCAAAAGCATCTTTTTCTTTGGCCAAAGCTTGAAAACTTTTAATTTTTAGAGCAAAATCAGCCAATTTTCTCTTGGTGCCTTGGTTTAGGTTGATGTTGATTTTATGAACATTTTCCACTATATCAAACAAAGCTACTTTATATTGATCGGCAGCCAATAACAGTTTATCCATAGTAGTAGCTCCAATACCCCGTGCCGGAAAATTAATAACACGTCTTAAAGCTTCGTCATCTTTAGGGTTGATAACCAAACGCAGGTAAGCCAGTATATCTTTAATTTCTTTACGTTGGTAAAAAGACAAACCGCCGTATATACGAAAAGGAATGCCTTTTTTTCGTAAAGCGTCTTCCATAGCCCGCGATTGCGAATTGGTGCGATATAAAATGGCAAAATCTTGTGGTTGCAATTGCAATCGCATTTGATGTTCAAAAATATCCGAAGCCACAAAACGCCCTTCTTCGGTATCTGTATATGTGCGTATGACTTTTATTTTTTCACCTTCTTCGTTACCGGTCCAAACCACTTTGGGCAAACGATCTTTATTTTTTTCAATCAAGCTGTTAGCCGCTCCTACAATATTTTTTGTAGAACGATAGTTTTGTTCCAATTTATACACTTCGGCTTCGGGATAATCGCGTTGAAAATTAAAAATATTTTGGATATTGGCACCACGAAAACTATAAATACTTTGTGCATCATCACCCACAACACACAAATTATGATGTCTATTAGACAAAGCTTTGACAATCAAATATTGTGAGTGATTGGTATCTTGATACTCATCAACCAAAATATATTGAAAACGCTGTTGGTATTTGGCTAACACATCGGGGAACCGCGTTAGTAGTTCATTGGTTTTAAGTAATAAGTCGTCAAAATCCATAGCACCTGCTCTAAAACAACGATCGACATAACGTTGGTAAATATTACCCATCTCCGGTCGCTTGGCATAATAATCGGCTTCCATCAATTCGGGATTATTAAAATAAGCTTTGACGGTAATAAGGTTATTTTTAAATTTTGATATCCGGCTTTGTATTTGTTTGGGCTTATAAATATCCGAATCAAGATTTAGGTCTTTGATAACTTGTTTAATGAGTTGCAGGCTATCTGCCGAATCGTAAATGGTAAAATCACGAGGATAACCCAATTTATCAGCTTCCGAACGCAAAATACGTGCAAAAATAGAGTGGAATGTGCCCATCCAAATATTTTTGGCTTCGCTCTCTCCTACAATTTTTGCAATCCGTTCTTTCATTTCGCGGGCTGCTTTATTGGTAAAAGTTAAAGATAAAATATTAAAAGGATCAACCTCTTGTTGCATTAAATAAGCAATACGATAAGTCAGCACCCTGGTTTTACCCGAACCTGCACCGGCAATAACCATTAAAGGTCCGTCTTTATGCATTACGGGCGCACGTTGGGCATCGTTTAATTCTTGTAAAAAATTTTGTCCACTCATAGGTGCAAAATTACAGTTTTTATGAGCTTAAATTTCCTTTTTTAAAAAAACTTATTGACAAAATAAATGTAATACTTAAGATGACATAATCAACTCTAAAAATATTCCGTGAAGTTTAAAGCATTCCATTATTTTCAAATAACAAACAAGTAATAAAGAGATCATAAAGACTTATCTTATACCAAAACGACATACAAAATAGTCCCATCTTAATACAATAACATATTAGATATTTCAATCTGAAATTTTAAACAAAAAAAACCTGCAAATGTTAAAAAAACGGTAAATTTTGTTAAAATTTATTAGCACATCACAATTTCAAATAACAAACATAAAGTTTTGGCACGGGTTTTGTTATAATAAAAATGTGAGATTTTTTTTCATAGTTGAGTTATTTTGGTTAAGGGAAGGGCCGCTGTAAATTTACAGCGGTCTTTCTTTTTGATACCAATACAAAATATTTGACTTCTTTTTGTAATATTGTATTTTTAAAACAATGTTATGACAATAGCACAATTTATACAATATCACACTCAAATTCCAACAAATAATATTAAGAATGTTTTACAATTACTCAATGCCGATGCCACAATCCCTTTTATAGCACGCTATCGCAAAGAATTAACCGGCAACTTGGATGAAGTTGTATTATACCAAATTCAAAAATTGAAAAAACAATATGACGAACTGGAAAAACGCAAACAAAGTATTATAAAAACATTGGAGGAACAAGCTGTATTAACCCCCGAATTACAAGAAAAAATACAAAATACTTATAATGCGGTACAACTCGAAGACTTATACTTGCCTTATAAAAAGAAACGAAAAACCAAAGCAACAACAGCACGAGAACTAGGGTTAGAACCATTAGCCAAAATAATTATGGCACAACGCACCGGTGTCATAGAACAAGAAGCGCAAAGGTTTGTAAATAAGCATGTTCCTGATGTGCAAAAAGCATTGGAGGGCGCCCGGTTTATCATTGCCGAATGGGTAAGTGAAAATGTTTGGGTACGCAATTATTTGCGACGTTTTTATGACCGACATGCTCTTATTAAATCAAAAGTTATTAAAAACAAAGCTACAGAAAATAAAGCTCAAAAATATTTGGATTATTTTGATTGGTCGGAAACCTTAAACCGGATACCGTCACACCGGTTATTGGCTATTCTTAGGGCGGAAAAAGAAGGTTTTGTACGCATTAAATTAGAAGTGCCGGAAATTGAAATTTTGGAAAAACTCAACGATAAATACATTTACAACCGGCGCAATACGGCACAGCAAATACAGTTGGCAATAGCAGATGCTTATAAAAGGCTCTTGGCTCCGGCTATCAGCACCGAAATACGTAACAAATATAAAGAAAAAGCCGACAAAATAGCCATTGGCGTTTTTGCCGAAAACCTCCGGCAATTATTACTGGCGCCACCGCTGGGCGCCAAAAGTGTGCTGGCCTTAGATCCGGGATTTAGAACGGGGTGTAAAACGGTATGTTTAAGTCCGCAAGGCGAATTCTTACACTTTGACACTATTTATCCGCATGCTCCGCATAATCAAACTCAAAAGGCTACCGAAACTTTGCAATCTCTCATATCTAAATATAACATACAGGCCATTGCTATCGGTAATGGAACAGCTTCACGTGAAACGGAAGCTTTTGTCAAATCCATTGACTTTTCAAGAGAAATTCCTGTTTTTATAGTCAACGAGGCCGGCGCTTCTATATATTCGGCTTCAGATGTTGCACGTGAAGAATTCCCCGATCAGGATATTACCGTGCGAGGAGCCGTTTCCATCGGACGGCGTTTACAAGACCCTTTAGCCGAACTGGTTAAAATAGAACCTAAATCTATCGGAGTTGGACAATATCAACATGACGTAAACCAAAAAATGCTTAAAGAAGAATTGGATACGGTTGTAGAAAGTGTCGTTAATCTTGTCGGCGTTAATGTTAATACAGCCGGTAAATATTTACTGAAATATGTATCAGGTATCGGAGACAAATTAGCAGAAAATATTGTAAACTACCGGCAGAATAACGGCCCGTTTAAAACCCGTCATGATTTTCTTAAAGTCAAGGGATTAGGACAAAAAGCATTTGAACAAAGCGCCGGATTTTTAAGAATCAAAGATGGTGATAATCCCCTAGATAATTCCGCCGTTCATCCCGAATCATATGATATTGTCAAGCAAATGGCACAAAGTTTACAGGTACCGTTGCAACAATTGGTTGGTAACAAGTATTTATTACAAAAAATTGATTTACAAAAGTTTGTAACAAACACAACCGGACTGCCGACTTTAAAGGATATTATAAACGAACTGCAAAAGCCCGGCCTGGATATCAGGGAGCAAGTTCGCGTATTTTCATTTAGCGATGCTTTACAAAGTATTGAGGATGTAAAAATCGGGCAAACCTATCCGGGGATTGTTAATAATATTACCAATTTTGGTTGCTTTGTCAATATCGGCATTAAAGAAAGCGGTTTGGTGCATATTTCAAATATGTCCGACTCTTTTGTCAGCAATCCTGCAGATATTGTCAAACTCAATCAGCAGGTGCAAGTCAAAGTAATTAGCGTAGATATTGACCGAAAACGCATCGGCTTATCTTTAGTATAGAATTTACCGGCTTAAAAGCTGAAACATCTCTTCGGTTGAGACCGGTTTTTGTTCTCCGGATTGCATATTCTTTAAGGTAAAAACCTGCTGTTCCATTTCGTTTGTGCCTGCCATAGCTACAAAAGGAATATTTCTTTTATGGGCATAGGTCATTTGTTTTTTCATCTTGGCATTGTCAGGATACAGTTCGGCTTTAACACCGTTTTTTCTCAATGTTTGAACTGCTTGCAGACTATACAAAGCTTCTTTTTCGCCAAAATTGATAAATAAAATATCCGGTTTGGGCACAGGCACTTCTTGTAACAATCCCAGTTCTTCCATGACCAAATAAATGCGATCCAAACCAAAAGAAATACCAATACCACTCATGTTTTTTAATCCGAAAATGCCGGTTAGGTCATCATAGCGACCGCCACCTCCGATAGAGCCCATTTGCACACCTTTGGCACTGACTTCATAAATGCTTCCGGTGTAGTAATTTAATCCGCGAGCTAAGGTAATATCAAACTCTATTTCGGCCGTTTGAGTGCCCAATTTATTAATATTATCAATGACAAATGACAACTCGTCCAAACCTTTTTGTCCTTCTTCAGAGTTCTTTAACAAGTTTCTTAAAAGTGCTATTTTTTCTTTATTTGTACCGGTAAAGTCAAATATAGGTAATATGTTATTGATAGATTGTTGTGAAATACCTTTGTTTATCATTTCGTTGACAACCCCTTCCTTACCTATTTTATCCAGTTTGTCCAAAGCAACAATAAACTCGGTAAATTTATCTTTTTCTGTTAACAAATCGGCCAAGCCCGATAAAATTTTACGGTTATTTATTTTAATACTGACCGGCACTTTTAAACGGCTAAATACTGCATCATAGAGCAAGGCAAATTCCACATCTTGCCATAAAGAATTACTACCGACTACATCGGCATCACATTGATAAAACTCTCTAAAACGTCCTTTTTGCGGCCGGTCGGCACGCCATACAGGTTGTATTTGATACCGCTTAAATGGAAATGTCAAATCATTTTGGTGTTGCACCACATAACGGGCAAAGGGCACGGTTAAGTCATAACGCAAAGCTTTTTCAGATATTTTGGGAGTTATTTTTCCAATTTCCCTGCCGGTTAAAAGCTGATCATCTACTTTTTTAAGAAAATCACCGGAATTTAATATTTTAAAGATTAAACGGTCTCCTTCTTCACCGTATTTTCCCATTAAGGTTTGATAGTTTTCAAACGACGGGGTCTCAATAGGCGCAAAACCAAATAGTTCAAATTGATTTTTTATGGTGTCTATAATATAATTTCGTTTGGCTATTTGTTCAGCCGAAAAGTCTCTGGTGCCTTTGGGTATACCGGGTTTTTGTGCCATTGCATTTATTTTTTTGCAAAGGTAAGTTTTTTCCATTAAATCATAATATGCCTTATACGGCTATTTAACAAATAAAAAAATATTATGATTGTATACTATTTAACCGATTTTAAATGCAGGGTTTTGGTTTTGATACTCAATGTATGATTGGTAATATCTGTCCAAATAGGTGTTACAATACCTTGGTAGGCGTCTATGTTATTATAATCACCTGCAAAAATAAATTTATTGGGCACGAAAGGTTTATCAGAAATAATCAAATGTTTAAAACTCTGGCCTCCATCGGTACTGTATGACAGGCTGACATCGGTTTGGTTATCCGTATACCGGCTGCGGTCATAATATATAATGTATATAAAGCCGGTTGCCGGATCTATTTTCATCCAAGTCAAATATTGATGTGTTTTGGTTTGATCTTGGTTGACGCGTTTGGGTGCCGACCAAGTCAATCCGCCGTCAGTGCTTTTACTGATAAAAATATCGGTATTGTCCGTGCCGTTGCGTTGATCCGACCAGTTAATATACAGGGTGCCGCTATACGGACTGTTACTATTGTCAATATCGAGCACCGGCATACCATTGGCTCTAAATACACCCGGAATGGTATAATTCCACCCTTGAGGCTGATTGGCAACTATAATATCTTTATCCAACCATGTTTTACCGCCATCGGTGCTTTTGTCAAACCAAATTTTATTATTGTAAGCCCAAGCAACATAAATATTGCCTTGTTTATCAAAAACCGGCACAGCGCCTTCGGTTGTATTGTCATCATCCAAACAATCGCCGTCATATTGATTTATTTTGATGGGATTGGTCCATGTTTGACCAAAATCGGTGGATTTAGAAAACAATATACGTGACTTGTCTTCGGGTTTACGGCTATCATATTTATCAAATTCCGTCCAGGTAACTGCCAGTTCGCCCGTTAGGGGATGAATACCAATCCAATGTTTATCTTGATCATGCGCTTTGTTATAGCCTATGGCAACTCCATCATTCCATGTTTCACCTTTATCGGTAGATTTTTGAATGACAATACTGCTCAAAAACTCGGGGCTATTTCTGTTATTACCTGGTATGGCCAAATGTAAATAATAAATATTGCCAAAACTGTCGGAAGCCAAACATGGGTCGCCAAATACGCCATATTTAGATTTTAAGGCTTTGGTATGCCAAGTTTGTCCACCGTCATTTGTGATGTGCACATTGTGATAAATACTACCGGCCACAAAATTGGCGGTATCGGTTTTATTGATACAAATACTTGGTTCGGATAAGCCGGAAAAAGGATTGGGATTGTCTAAAATAGTTACTACTTTTGATTGCGAAATACTTAATGGCGGTTGCCATGTTTTTATTTTTTTTGTTTGGACTGGTTTTTGTGTCGTTTTACATGCCAACATCAACAAAAACAGACTGAAAAGTATTAACCGGTTTGTCATTATTGTAAATTTTAATATCAAAGATATGAAAAAGCTTTTTTATACAGTCATTTTTATCGGCTTAACGGCTTTTGCTTGGCATAAATATTATGTCAGCGTGACCGAAATATCTATTAAAAATCAACAATTGGAAATAATTATCAGAACTTTTCCCGATGATATTGAAAATGTTTTAAAGGATTCTTATCATATTAAAACAGCCTTAACAGATAAACAAATTAAGGTTTTATTGGGAGATTATCTAAAGTCGCATTTTGTCATTTGGATTGACAATAAACCGGTGTATTATAAATTTATAGGTACCACGACCGAAAATGAATTTTTGGTTATCTTACTGCAAGCCGACTTACCGGAGTCTGTTAAAGAAATTGCCGTTAAAAACACCATTTTACAAGATTTGTATGACGAACAAAGAAATATTGTTCACTTTTTTTACCAAAAAGATAAAAAAAGCTATATTTTAATAAAGCAAGATCCTGTAGCTCATTACATATTAAAATAACAAGCAAAATGAAAATTTATACCAAATTGATTTATATTTTAGTATTAAAAGGCTGCTTCAAAAAATGAAGCAGCCTTTTATTCATAATTGAGTTGGTTGGTTAATTACTTGGTAAAATATCAAATGTGGGATACTGTGCCGGCACTACTTTGGGTAGTTTGGCACCGTATTTTTGCTCTATCACATCAATAAATTTGTTAGCAATAATAGCATAACCACGGCTGGTAGGATGCACACCATCCAGACTGAAAGTTAAATTGTCCAAATTGGTTCCGTTAAAATAGTCGGCGGTATACATAGAACCGTCTTCAATGACCAATCCGCTTTTCATATCTTCCATCAATGCAGCCATATCTGCCACCGGCAAATCTTTAATGGCGGCAATAGTGTTTATAGTTTGATTAAATCCGGCTGTAGCTGTTCTGACTTGTCCAACTTCATGAGCAGATAAAATCCATTCATCACCAAGTGGTATGGTTATACCGTTAATTAATTGAGGATTATTTGGATCCGGAGCAACACCAATCACAGATTTGGCAGGCAAAATCACCAAATCATCAGCAGTAGCTTGTCTGATAGATGGTAATCCCAGATTACTTAAATCGGTTAAATACTCATCGGTCATAACCAGCGCATTGGCTCCCAATTGAAAGTTAATAGTTCTGGCATCAGCTTCATCCGGTGTAATAAGACCTCCTGCCAAAGCTTGCTGAATACCACCATTATAGTTAGCATAAGCGGCATTAAGCGCATCAGCTTGTGCTTGGTCTTCTATTGGAATAGGATTATAAGGTATGGTTGTAAAATAAGGCAATGAAGCCACATCGGGAACAGTCGCCAATACACCTTTGGCGCCATTGGCTGTAAGCGCATCTACTATTTGTGAATATATGGCAGTAAATACATTGACATTGGTGATATCATTAGGACCGTATGTTGAAGGATCCAAATTACCGGTTTCGTTTTGATCAACACCGACACCACCACTTGTAGCATACCATAAAACATCATTGCCACCTATCCAAAAAGTAAAAAAGGTAGGTTGTTGTGCCAACACGTCTTCTACTATCGTTTTATCGGGTGCAGAAGCCATACGTATGAAATAAGGATTGGCCTTTTGTAAAGGCAAATTAGCCAAATTGCCATATCCCGGGGCTACCAAATGAAATATTTTAGCACCGGGAACTCCCATATTGTTGTAAGGGCCGGGATGTACTTGCATTACATCAACTGTCGGTGTTTCATTGATTCGTTCGGGCGCTCCGGCCGATAAGTTGATAATTAACTTGGGATCTAAAATAACAGTTGATCCGTTAAATACCATACCACCAATATCTTTGGAGTCATCTTCATAATACGGTTGTGTAAATTCTCCGCCTCCGGCCAATTTCATTTGTTCTGCCAAAATAGCCGGGAAAGAATTTTCCTGACCGCTTTTGTATAAAGTACCATTAGTATAACCGGCTGTTAAGGAATTGCCGACAGCCACATATTTGCTAAAATCAGCGTCACCACTGGTATAGAGGTCGTCGCTTAAGGGCTTGCTAAATTCGGGTTCACAAGCCACAAAACTCGAAGCTAATAATAAACCTGTAAGTATATATAATATTTTTTTCATGATAAATTTGTTTTATTAATTAATGGAATATGTAAAACCAATACCCGGAATAATGGCATTACTAACGTATGTACCACCAAATCTGTGAGCACTGGGGCCTTCGCCGTTCACATAAGTATAATCGGTGCGTTCTTTGCCGTCTACATATAATAACGAGAAATCAATCGCCCATTTTTTCATTTGATATCCTAAACCAAAGGTATAGTTGTTAGAATCTAAACTAGGCGTTTCGGGTGAAAAGTGGTCTTTTGTCAAGGGCGACTCATCATAGTAGTAACCGGCTCTTACAAAAATTTTGTCATTAACTTGATATTCGGCACCAAATCTCATTGTAGAAGTGTTTTTGTAATTTTTGGCGGAAACACTGGTGGGCAAATCATTTTTAAAATTGATTCGCAATTCCTTATAAACACTCCAATAAGTATAATTGTAATCAAAAGCCAATAAGAGTTTATCAATAGGTTTTACCGACATACCAACACCTAATTCAGCCGGCATGGGCAATTCGGCAGAAAAAGCAGTTGTTTTTAGTTTATCAGACAAAAAGGCCGGCACATTATTAAATTCTGCTTTGCCGTATTTGGCATCAATAATTACTTTTGACCGGTAATTAATTCCAAATGAAACATTTTTTGAGGGTTTAAACGCCATACTCAAAGCATAACCTGCTGCACCGGTCATTCCCGATTCTAATTGCACATTTGTCTTATTACCTTGTTCATCAGCCAAATAGCGGTTTATATTTTTATTATAACTCACTTCTCCATAAGCCATAATCAGTGATGCCGACATACTTAACATCTCCGAAAATTTATAAGTTAAAGAAGGTTGAATATAAAATACTTTCATGGAAATATCGTTAACAATATCCGACCCAACCCAGTCATTCCAAACACTGGAACTGCCAAATGGTGTGTAAATAGCCAACCCCAAACTAACATTATCGGAAGTTTGATAAGCTACATTCAAATAAAACGGAGTTCCTATAGGATTATCGGTTTCATATGCCCAATTGTAATATTCGTTTTGAAATTTTACATGAGACATAACGCCACTGACACCAAAGGAAACAGAAAGCTTTTTATCTAAAAAAGCAATACCCGCCGGATTAAAAAAAGCGGTTTCGGCGTTTTTAAAAACCGACAGACCGGCATGTGCCATCCCGAGCATACGTTGACCTTGCAAAGCTACCCGGTACCCCCCGGCATAGCTGCTGCCAAAGGATAGAAATGCTAAAACAATTAATATTTTTTTCATAGTAGTTAAGTTTAATTTAAATTTTTATAAAAGTAAGTTAAAAAAGGATTTTATGCAAGGATTTCTCTCAATTTTTATTCAAATGTCCAATACATTATATATATTACATTATAAAAAACTTTTTTTAAGCTTTTGTTAAAAAAGACAAGGTTTTATTAAAAAAGACATCTGGCGATTGGCTATGAACCCAATGGCCGCTATTGGGAATACTAACAATTTCACTATTTGGAAAATGAGCTTTAATTATTGGGTAATCATCTTTTATAATGTAAGGTGACCGGGCACCTTTAACAAAAAGAGCCGGAATAGAAGCCACTGACAATGGAGGCAGTGATGCACCCAAATCATCTAAAGACTGTTTTAAAACCTCAACATTTGGTTTCCAAGCAAAACCTTTGTCTTGTCGGCGAGTTAAATTCTTTAAAATAAATTGCACAATAGGTTTTGAATCAATTGTTTGCAAAAGAATTGATTCGGCTTCTTTCCGGTTTTCTATTTGATTTAAATCAAGTTGTTCTATGGCTTTAAAAATAAAATGATGATGGGGAGGGTAATATTTTGGAGCAATGTCGACCACTACCAATCGCTTTGTCAAATCCTGAAAAGTCAATACAAAATTCATAGCCGCCTTACCTCCCATAGAATGCCCCATTAAATTAATGTCTTTCAAATTATAATGTTGAATATAATATAATAAATCATCACTCATAGCCTCATAGGTCATTTCGTCACTATGAAAACTTTTACCATGATTTCTCAAATCAATCAAATGAACTTCAAAGCCTTCCTGTCCATACCGGCGCGCCAGACTGATCCAATTGTCCCCCATACCCAATAAACCATGCAAAATAAGTAGCGGATAGCCTTTGCCAATAATTTTAGAATGCAATAACATAGTCCCTGTTAGTCTTTTAACTTATTCTGATACATGCCAATGACATTTTGCATACCGTAAATTAAAGATTCCACCACTAAGGCATGCCCTATAGACACCTCATCCAAATAAGGCACATTTTCTTTAAAAAAACGGATATTATCTAAATTTAAATCGTGACCTGCATTGATACCTAAACCAAGCTCATGTGCCAATTTTGCGCTTTCAGCAAAACGTTTCACAATGTCTTTATGTCCTTTGGCATATTCGGAAGCATAAGATTCGGTGTATAATTCAATCCTGTCAGTGCCCGTAGCCAAAGCACCTTCAACCATTTTTAAATCCGGATCTACAAAAATGGAAGTTCTAATGCCATTATTTTTAAATTCACTGATAACATCTATTAAATAGTCTTTATGTTTAATGGTATCCCATCCATGATCTGATGTCAACTGATTAGGATCATCGGGCACCAGTGTAACCTGTTCCGGTTTGACAGACAGCACCAAATCAATAAATTTAGGAATAGGATTGCCTTCAATATTAAACTCGGTGTAAACAACAGATCTTAAAGCTTTGGCATCGGCATATCTGATATGGCGCTCATCGGGACGCGGATGTATTGTAATACCATCGGCGCCATAGTCTTGTGCTAACCGGGCAAATTCTATCACATCCGGATAATTACCCCCTCTGGCATTACGCAGAGTGGCTATTTTATTTATATTTACACTTAATTTTGTTTTCATAAACCTTGTTTTATTGTAATATTTATAACAAACTTTTTATTTTATCAACAAATTTTTGTGGCGGTCTGATGGGTTTACCGTCGGCTCCGGCAAAAACTAAAACCACTTCTCCTTCAGTTGTTTTTTGACCGGATTCATTAAATATTTCATAACCAAAAGCCAACCGAACACCCTTAAGATATTTGACATAAGTTTTTAAAGTTATAAGCTCATCAAAGGTCAAGGGCTTAAAATATTTGGTAAATAAGGTATAAACCGGCAAAATATAACCGTCTTTTTCCATTTGTTTGTACGAAATTCCTATTTTATTCATCAACTCAATACGTCCCATTTCGTAATACTGAGCATATATACTATGGTGAATATAACCCATTTGGTCGGTTTCGGCATACCTGGTTTTAAATTTTAATTCGTATATTTTTGACATATCCATTTCTTTACATTATCTTTAATAATATACGACAAATGTATGATTATTTTTTTTAAAAAAAGCTGTTTTATTGCGACATAAATAATAGTTAAAATTTTATTTAAAAACAAGCAAAAAAAATTTTTTTAATCGGAATTTTTGTCCCAAATTTGCACTTACAAAAAAGAAAGAAAATTTATTTTTTTTTGCTGTTAACCTAACAACTAACTATGAATCAAGCACTTAGCATTTGGGAAAAATGTCTTGCCTTCATCAAAGATAATATTGATGATGTGGCTTATGAAACTTGGTTCAAGCCGTTGGTGCCTGTTGATTTTAAAGAGAATATTTTAAAAATTCAAGTGCCCAGCAAGTTTTATTACGAATGGATTGAAGAGCACTATTTACAACTCTTAAAAATAGCTTTAAATAAATATATAGGCCCTGATGCCAAATTGATTTACAGCATTAAAATGAGCGCAGATCCCGTTCAAAACGGATCGCATTTGATGGATTTGCCCAGTTCCAACCGACCAAAAGTTGAAACAGTCAATCGCAAAACCACCAAAAATTTTGTACCTGAGATCAAAAACCCCTTTGCTTTTCCCGGGATAAAGAAAATACATATAGATTCACAACTCAACCCGCATTATACATTTGATAATTTTGTAGAAGGTAATTCTAACCGTTTAGCCAGAAATGCTGCTATGGCCGTATCAAAAAAACCCGGTGGCACTTCATTTAACCCCTTATTGGTATATGGCGATGTCGGATTGGGCAAAACCCATCTGGCCAATGCTATTGGTGTTGAAGTCAAAAGCCGGTTCCCTGACAAAACAGTTTTATATGTATCAACCGAAAAATTTATACAACAATATACCACAGCCACACAACGCAATAATCGCAATGATTTTATTCATTTTTATCAAATGATTGATGTGCTGATTGTTGATGACATCCAATTTTTATCGGGCAAACCCGGCACCCAGGACGTCTTTTTTCATATTTTTAACCATTTGCACCAAAACAAAAAGCAAATTGTATTAACCGCCGACAAAACACCGGTGGATATGCAAGATATTGAACAACGATTGTTATCCAGGTTTAAATGGGGCTTGTCAGCCGAATTGCAAAAACCCGATTATGAAACCCGAAAAAAAATCATACTCAATAAATTATATGCAGACGGTGTAAAATTGCCCGAAAACGTTATTGAATTTATTGCTCAAAGCATCAAAACCAATATCCGCGAATTGGAAGGCATTATAATTTCTTTGATTGCGCATGCATCATTTGACCACCGCGAAATCAATTTGGAATTGACCAAAGAAATTATCCAAAATTATGTCAAGCAGACCAAAAAAATCTATTCTATCAACATGATAAAAGAGGTTGTGGCCAAATATTTCAATATTGATGTTGCCGATATCCAATCCAAATCGCGTAAAAGAGAAATTGTGCAAGCCCGTCAATTTGCCATGTATTTTGCCAAAAAAATAACCAATAAACCTTATGCCGAGATTGGAAAAAATATCGGTAACCGTAATCATGCAACGGTGTTGCACGCCTGCAAAACCATAGACGGACTAAAAAAAGTGGATAAAGATTTTAACAAATTTTACAAGGACTTGGAAATCAAATTTTCATTATAAGCTGTCCGCATTATTAATTCCGAGTATAAAATTATAAACATCAATGAAAGAACAACCCACACGTATTTTAATGGTTTGCCTGGGTAATATTTGCCGTTCACCCTTGGCAGAAGCGCTATTGCGTAAAAAAGTTGATTCGGACAAAGTTGAGGTCGATTCTGCCGGCTTGAGCAGTTATCATATAGGCGAACCACCTTGTGACTCTTCCATAGATATAGCAGCCCAACATGGTTTGGATATATCCGGCTTACGCGCCCGCGCCTTTACAACTTCTGACTTTGACAGGTTTGATAAAATCTACATTATGGATCATTATAATTGGGATTTAATAAAAGATTTTGGCCGTAATGATTCCGATTTGAAAAAAGTAGATTTAATTTTAAACGAAATATTTCCCGGCGAGAATTTAGAAGTCCCCGATTCATATCAAAAAGGCAAAAATGCCGCCATGTTGGTTTATGATATGCTAGATAAAGCCACTGATGCCATTGCAAAAAAATACCAAAATTGAAAACCGGAAATCTATTTTTAATACCTGCCCCCTTGGGCCCGGCCTCTTTAGATGAAATTATGCCGGGCATAATTAAAAAGGTAATACAACAATTACAAATTTTTATAGTCGAAAACGAAAAAACGGCGCGCCGGTTTATTAAAGAAATTTGTCCAGACAAAAAACAATCGGAATTAATTGTTTTTCAATTGGATAAACATGATAAAACCCGACATTTGGATACATATATAAAACCCTTATTACAAGGACAAGACATAGGCTTGTTATCTGAAGCCGGCCTGCCCGCCGTAGCCGATCCCGGCAATTTGGTGGTGCAATTGGCACATAAACATCAAGTAAATGTAAAGCCTTTGGTTGGTCCTTCGTCGTTAATGTTGGCATTGATGGCATCCGGACTCAACGGACAAAGATTTTCTTTTGAAGGCTACCTGCCCAAAGATGGTCACGAATTGAAAAGAAAGATAAAACAACTGGAACAACTGTCACTTAAAAATGGGTGTAGCAAAATTTGTATTGAAACACCTTACCGCAATCAAAAACTTTTTCAAAGTTTGGTTAAATTTCTTAATCCCGCTACACGGCTTTGTATAGCCTGCGATCTGACACTACCAACGGAATTTATAAGAACATTAGCTGTCAAAGATTGGAAAAAACAAAAAATAGATTTACATAAAAGACCTACTGTTTTTATTTTTCAAGCATAGGTTTTATTGGAATGATTTTTGCATTTATATCTAAAAATCATTGCTATGAAATTATTAAATAAACTTCTATTAGCCGTCATTGTAGCCGGTTTTCTTTCCGCTTGTTCCTCCACTAAAATAGATTATGATAAGACAATCGATTTTAGTCGCTACCATACATTTGCTTTTTATAAAAAAGGCTTGGATCATCTAAGATTACCCGCCAAGAAAAAACGTTTTGTAATCAAAACTATTTCCGAGGCTTTATTGGATAAGGGTTTTACCAAATCTTCACATCCCGATTTAATTGTAAATATTTTTACCGATTTACACGACAGGGTCGATGTTTATCCCCGCTATTATTCCCCTTTTTATTCGAGAGCTTTTGTCGAAAAATCTAAAGAAGGCACTTTATTTATAGATATTGTTGACCTAAAACAAAAGAAAGTCATTTGGTCGGGAAGCCGGTATATCAATTTATCTGGAAATGATTATAAACAACTCAAAAAAGCCATTTACAAACTCTTGGAACATTTTCCGCCCAAAAAATAATTTCTTTCTAATAACGATTTCCGTTTTTTTAATTTAAGAATCATTTAAGAAAAATAACAGTTCTTTTTAGAGCTGTTTTTTTTAAATTTGGTAAAATTTTAATCAAATGAAAAAAACAGCTTTAATCACAGGTGCTACTTCCGGTATAGGTAAAGCTACCGCCATTGCCTTGTCAAACAAGGGTTTTAGAGTCATTATTACCGGCAGGCGTCAAGATCGTCTGCAAAGTCTTTGCAATCAATTAACAGACTGCTTGGCACTCAATTTTGATATAAGAGATCAAATTCAGGTGTATGAGACTATAAAAAATTTGCCAAAAGAATGGTCACAAATAGACTTATTAATCAACAATGCCGGACTGGCAGCAGGATTGGAACCACTTCACGAAAATTTGATAGACGATTGGGAACAAATGATAGACACCAACATTAAAGGTTTGTTATATATTACTAAAATAATTGCCAAACAAATGGTGCAACGACAACAAGGACAAATTATCAATGTCAGCTCCATTGCGGGCAAAGAAGCTTACGGTAAAGGCGCCGTTTATTGTGCCACCAAACACGCGGTAGAAGCTTTGACCAAGGCAATGCGTATCGATTTTAATCCCTATGGCATCAAAGTGGGCAGTGTATCGCCCGGCGCTGTTGAAACCGAATTTTCTATCGTCAGACTAAAAGACCCCGACGCCAATCAAAAAGTGTATGCCGGTTACCAACCTTTAAAAGCCGATGATATTGCCGATGCTATCACATATATGGCCACACGGCCGCCACATGTCAATATTGCAGACATCTTAATCTTACCAACAGCACAAGCCAGTGCTACGGTATTTAATAAAAAGTAATTTTTCACTTAAAATAATATATAAGGCTGACATAACAAACTTATGCTAATTAGTGAAAATTAATTATATTTCCTATATAAAACCCGCTTAACAAGGCTGACTTAAAATGCATAATTTCAATAATGTCATTGCGATGACGAGGAACGAGGAAGAAGCAATCTCAAACATTTTATTCCTGTCATTGCGAGGAATGAAGAACGAATGACGTGGCAATCTCAAACAATTTAGCACTGAACTTTCCTTTATTGAACACCAGTGTTGTATTTAAGGCTTGCTGAAAAGCTCGGAAGTGCAATAGATTTTTAATTTGTGAATTGCAGATGTATATAGATACTTTAAAATGAACAAGTTGAAAAGATGTTGTGCTTCCGAGCAGCAGAAATATTAAATTTACGCGTTTTACAAGTGTAAGTAATTTTAAGCTTTTATGTGAAAAATCATGCATTTCTCATCGAACACCAGATTGTATTATATTGAAATTCAACATTTAAGCGTTTTTCAGCAAGCCCTATTTATAGAGATTACTTCGTTACTTCGCACCTCGCAATGACAACACATTTTTTTTGTATCTGTGTGTAAAAATGAACTTTTTAATGTATATTTGAAATACCTAACCCCTGCTAAATTCAGTATTATGAACACAAAAAATAAAGGATTTGATACCAAACTGGTGCATGCCGGTGATTTTGAAGATAAATTTGGTGCCGCTGTGAACCCTATTTATCAAACTTCTACATTTGCTTTTAAAAATGCCGATCAAGGGGCAGATTTATTTGCCGGTAAAGAAAAAGGCTTTATATATACCCGCATCGGCAATCCAACTATTGAAGCTTTGGAAAACAAACTGGCCGAATTGGAAAACGGCACCGGAGGTATTGCTTTTGCATCGGGCATGGGAGCTGTGAGTGCTTTGTATGCCGGAACACTCAAAGCAGGTGACCATATGATAGGCTCCGAAGCTATGTATGGCCCGTCACGCGCTATCATGGAAAGTTTTTTTAAAGATTTCGGCGTGCAATCCACTTTTGTAGACACTTCAGACATATCAGCCATTGAAAAGGCCATTAAAGACAATACCAAATTGATATATGTAGAATCGCCTACCAATCCGACGATGGTATTGACCGATATTGCCGCCGTATCCGATTTAGCACACCAACATAATATTTTAATGGCAGTGGACAATACTTTTTCCAGCCCGTATCTTCAAAAACCTTTGGATTTGGGTGCAGATATTGTTTTACATTCTTTGACCAAATTTATCAATGGGCATGCCGATATCGTCGGTGGTGCTCTAATTACAAAAAATGATGACATTTATGCCCGTTTGCGTAAAACCATGGCATATTTTGGTGCCAATATGGATCCGCATCAGGCATATATGGTTATCCGCGGGGTCAAAACCTTATCCTTACGTGTGGAACGGGCTTCTGAAAATGCTATGAAAGTTGCCGAATATTTGGAAAACCATCCAAAAATAGCCTGGGTCAAATATCCCGGATTAAAATCTTATCCACAATATGATTTGGCCAAAAAACAAATGAAATTGCCCGGGGCTATGATCAGCTTTGGTGTCAAAGGCGGTTTTAATGCCGGAAAAATTTTGATGGATAATGTTAAGTTGGCGCTTCTGGCTGTTTCTTTGGGCGGTGTAGAAAGTCTGATACAACATCCGGCTTCAATGACACATGCCGCTATGAGTAAAGAAGCTCGTGAAAAGGCCGGTATTACAGATGAATTGGTGCGTTTTGCTGTAGGAATAGAAAACGTGGAAGACATCATTGCCGATTTAGACCAAGCACTTGAAAATATTTAAATAAAAGCCTTTACTCCTGTTTATATTTATTGAGATTTCGAAAAATTGTCTCAACTTCATGTTAATTGTTTTTTATAAAAAGTTTTACATCTAAATTGATGTAATACCAAAACGACATGAGGCTGTCTCAAAAGGCCTATTAGAAATAATTTTAGTAAAAAGTAAATTGTTAAACTATTGATTTTCAAGTTTTAGATTCCTCATCCCGCACTTGCGGGATTCTGAATGACAACTAATTCACTCTTTAGGGACAGCCTCTTTTTTTTCACTTACTCAATGTCGCAAATACGCGTCCGTAGCTATGGCTACTGCTGCATTTTTCCTCTTAATTAATTAAAATCCCGAAGTTTCGGGACTAAAATATTTTGGACTATTTATATAAATCAATATGGTATAAGACTTTTTGCTTTTTATAGATTGAATAGAGAACTTTTCTATAAAAATCCGTAACTTTGCCATCTATGGAATACCCTTCAAAATTATTGACACAGGTTATAGATGAAATAGCCAAATTACCCGGTATTGGTAAACGCACTGCCTTGCGTTTGGCTTTACATCTGTTAAAACAGCCGGTTGAACAAAGTGAAAATTTATCACAAGCCATTTTGCAATTTAGAACCGGTATCAAACATTGCCGTGTATGTCACAACATATCCGATACCGAGGTATGTGATATTTGCACCGACCGGTCACGTAATCACAATTTGGTATGTGTCGTTGAAGATGTGCGTGATGTGATGGCTATTGAAAGCACCGGCGAATATCGTGGTGTGTATCATGTTTTGGGTGGTTTGATATCACCTATTGACGGTGTAGGACCATCCGATTTAAGTATAGCTGCACTCATCAACCGCTTGGCAGAAGAGCCTGTTGAAGAAGTGGTATTGGCATTGAGTGCCACCGTTGACGGTGATACTACCAATTTTTATTTATACCGTAAAATAACCACTTTGGCATTGCCGCCCAAAGTATCAACTATTGCACGCGGTATTGGCATCGGCGAAGAATTGGAATATGCCGATGAAGTAACACTGGCACGTAGTATTTTGAATCGTGTGCCATTTGAAAAATCAATCAAACAACAATAAAAACTGTCAAATTTTCAGCCGTCTTAAAGGTATGATTATTGCATACTCAAAGACAAAAAAGTGAAGTATATGGGAAAAGATTTAAAAGTAGCAAATGAACAAATATTGTTTGACATGCTTAACGATGAAGCGGAATTGATTCCCTTGTTAAGTCCGGAAGATGAAAAAAAATTGCAGGATTCGGAAGTGCCGGATAAATTGGACATTTTGACACTGCGCAATAACATATTATTGCCCGGTGTGGTTATACCCATTTCGGTAGGACGTGATCAGTCTATCAAATTAATAGAAGAAGTTAATAAAAAAGATAAGATCCTCGGCGTAGTGGCACAAGTTAATCCCGAAATAGAAGTGCCCAAATCCGATGATATTTACAAAGTAGGCACTGTAGCCCAAATCCAAAGAATTATCAAAATGCCCGATGGTAATCTTACGGTTATTATTCAAGGCATCAAACGTTTTCGTATTTTAGAAATCCTACAAGAAATGCCTTTTATTACGGCGCAAATAGAAACTCTGCCCGATGCCAATCCAAAACCCGATAAAGAATTGGATGCCGTAGTGGAATCTATTAAAGAATTGGCCATTAAAGCTATTAAACTCAATCAAAATATTCCTTCGGAAGCTACTTTTGCCATTGAAAACATTACCAGTCCTGTCTTTTTGGTCAATTTTATCACTTCCAATTTAGAAACCGAAGTTGTCAAAAAACAACAGCTTTTAGAAACCGACAATTTTAAAGAACGCGCCTTAGGTTTACTCAAGCTTCTCGACGAAGAAGTGCAACGGCTTGAACTTAAAAACGACATTAAAAATAAAACAAGAAAAGTTTTAGACAAACAAAGTCGCGAATATTTTTTGCACCAAGAGATGCGCACCATTCAAGAGGAATTGGGCGACATCGGTCCCATGCAAGAAATAGAGGAACTGAAAAAGAAAGCCGAAACCAAACAATGGCAAGAACAGGTCAAAAAACATTTTGAAAAAGAATTGCAACGGTTAAAACGCATGAATCCGCAAGCGCCCGATTTTAGTATACAACGCAACTATTTGGAATTGATGCTTGATTTACCATGGGACGAAATATCTGAAGATAAAATAGATCTGAAACATGCCCAAGAAGTTTTGGACCGGGATCACTTCGGCTTGGAAGACGTCAAAAAAAGAATCATTGAATATTTGGCGGTTTTAAAACTAAAAAATGATATGAAATCGCCCATACTTTGTTTGTATGGGCCTCCGGGCGTCGGTAAAACTTCTTTAGGCAAATCCATTGCAGAAGCCGTAGGTCGCAAGTATGTGCGCATGTCGTTGGGTGGCATGAAGGACGAATCGGAAATCCGTGGTCATCGTAAAACTTATATAGGTGCTATGCCCGGACGTATTATACAATCTATTAAAAAAGCCGGCACTTCCAATCCCGTTTTTATATTAGACGAAATAGATAAACTGGGCAGTAGTCACCGCGGCGATCCATCTTCGGCCATGCTCGAAGTCTTGGATCCGGAACAAAATTCTGAATTTTATGATAATTTCTTGGAAATAGGCTACGACTTATCCAAGGTAATGTTTATAGCTACGGCCAATTATTTTTATGATATTCCTTGGGCATTGCGTGACCGTATGGAAATTATACCCATTAGCGGCTACACTATTGAAGAAAAAATTGAAATTGCCAAACGGCATTTGTTACCCAAACAATTAAAAGCCCACGGTTTGAAAGAAAAAGACCTGAAACTGGGCAAAAAACAATTGAAAAAAATAATAGAATCCTATACAAGAGAGTCCGGCGTGCGCGGTTTAGATAAAATGATTGCCAAAGTGGTGCGACATGTAGCCAAGTCCATTGCCATGGAAGAAGAGTATCATAAAAAACCGTCGCTCAAAGAGATAGAAAAGATTTTGGGCAAACCCAAATTTAATATTGCCGAATATGAAGACAATAAAGTGCCCGGTGTTGTTACCGGTTTGGCATGGACACGCGTCGGTGGTGATATTTTATTTATAGAATCCATACTGGCCAAAGGTAAAGGCCAATTGCACCTGACCGGTAATTTGGGTCAAGTAATGAAAGAATCGGCACAAATTGCTTTGGCATACATCAAAGCCAAAAGCAAACAGTTTGGCATCAATCAGGACCTATTTGAGCAATACCAAATTCATGTGCATGTGCCCGAAGGTGCTACACCCAAAGACGGCCCTTCGGCGGGTATCACCATGCTGACGTCTATGGTGTCGGCTTTTACCGGTCGTAAGGTCAAGCCGCATTTGGCCATGACCGGCGAAATAACCCTGCGCGGTAAAGTGTTGCCTGTGGGCGGTATCAAAGAGAAAATTTTGGCTGCCAAACGGGCAAAAATCAAAGAAATTATCTTGTCGGAACGCAACCGTAAAGACGTAGAGGAAATCAACAAAGACTATATCAAAGGATTGACCTTCCATTATGTCAAAAAAATGGAAGAAGTATTGGATATAGCTCTGCTCTAAAATAACCGGATGACAAAAACATTCAACAATTACACGGTTACCAAAACGGCAGCTTCGATATATCCCGAAGCAAGTTCTGGACACTCAACCACCTTAATATATCAATTCAACGATTCATCAAATCATCATTTTATCAAATAAACGATTTAACAATTACACGGTTCAACAATTTAACAAATTATCACATCATCAAATCATCATATTATCATATTATTAGAAAAACAATTCCACAATAATCATGCAAGAAATTGAACGCAAATTTTTGGTAAACAACGACGATTATAAATTGGAAGCCGAGCGTATTCATCATATTGTTCAAGCTTATTTAAACCGCGATCCCAACAGAACCATACGAATAAGGATAAAAGATGGCAATGCTTATTTAACCGTTAAAGGCGCTACAAATCAATCCGGCACCACCCGCTTTGAATGGGAAAAGGAAATTCCTCTGAATGAAGCCCAAGCTTTGCTACAATTGGCCGAACCCGGTCTTATAGAAAAAGTTCGCTATGTTATACCTGCCAAAAACGGTTTAAAATGGGAAGTTGACGAGTTTTTGGGTGAACATGCCGGCTTGGTGGTGGCCGAAATAGAACTGCCGGATGAACATACACCTTTTGAAAAACCCCAATGGTTAGGCAAAGAAGTAACCGGACAAAAGGAATACTATAATAGTTATTTGAGCCGGTAAATATTTTTTTGTATTTTAGTTGCTGATTTTCAAAATTATTGGAATTCTGTTTTTTTGATGTGTCAAAATAATAAAAAATGAAAAAAATATTCACTTTATTTCTATCACTTTTTTTATTAAACTCCTATTCTCAAATAGAATTCGAAAAAGGATATATAATAAATAATTCGGGTGAAAAAAAAGCCTGTATAATTAAAAATATTGATTGGCATAATAATCCAACTAAAATTAATTATAAATTATCCGAAAATGATAACATAAGAACTGCAACTATTAAGGATATTGAAGAATTTGGAATAGGCAATCATTTAAAATTTATAAGAGCTACTGTTGATTTAGACAAGTCATCTGAAAACTTAAACTATATAAGCGAAAATAGAAAACCTACATTTGAAAAAGAAACCATATTTTTAAAAACATTGGTAGAAGGTAAAGCTTCACTTTATAAATACACAAAGGGATTATTGCAAAGATATTTCTTCAAATTAGACAATCAACCGATTAAACCGCTTGTATATAAATTATACCTTATAGAGGATCAATTAAGAAAAAACGAATACTTTAAACAACAAATATATAACAATCTAAGATGTTCGGCCATAACTAAAGAAAAGTTAAAAAAAATAGATTATATTCAAAAAGATTTGGTCAAGATTTTTGTAGCATTTAATCGCTGTTCAAATAGCCAGTATAAAAATTTTGTCCCTAAAAATAAAAAAGACAGGTTCAATTTGTATGCAAAAATCGGATTAAACAGTTCATTATTATCAATTGATAACAGTATAGCAAATGAAAATAAGTTTGATTTTGACCGTCAATATGTATTCAAAATAGGTTTGGAAATAGAATATATATTACCTTTTAATAAAAATAAATGGGGGATAATTTTAGGGCCTAATTATCAACATTATAAGTCTAAAAAAATAAAAAAAACAATTTCTATCTCCGGAAACCAATCTATTATTAGTAATGTAAATTACCATTCATTAGAAATTCCGGTTGGTATTAGATATTATATGTTCTTAAATAACCATTCAAAATTATTCATTAATGCTCTATATATAAAAGATTTTTCAATTAATTCATCAATTACATTTAGTAGAAAAGACGGATCATATTTAAATGAGATAGAAATTGGAAGTTGGAAAAATCTGGCATTCGGTTTAGGTTATAACTATAACAAATTTTCATTTGAACTCAGACTGGAAACACCCAGGAATATACTAATTAACTATATTTATTGGAATTCGGATTATAAAACCATATCTGTTATAATGAGTTATAAGTTGTTTGATTTTTAATATTTTTTTGGTAATAACTCAATACCTAAAAAGTAAAAATTGTAGGTTGCAGCCTATTTAGAAACTGAAATTAGGAAAATGACTGATAACTTAAAAAGAAAGAAATTAAAAATAGCCAAACGTTATTATAAACTATATAAAACCTATTCCTCTTCCAACAAACTACCCAAATTATTAAGCTTATTTCGATAGTCTTTCATTGATCTCAATATAACTTCGTGAGCTTCTTCCGCACCATAGGTATCTGTTATCTCTACATTACTGGGATTGCCGGGCAAATCTTTATAAGTCAAAAAATAATGTTTAAGCCTGTCCACAATAATCTGCGGCAATTCCGATACATCATTATAAATACCAAAAACGGCATCGCCTTCCAATACGGCAATAATTTTGTCATCGGCCTCATTTCCGTCAATCATTCTAAAACCACCAATAGGTTTTGATTGCATGATGATATCTCCATGCACAATTTCTTTTTCGGTCAATACACAAATATCCAAAGGATCTTTATCACCAACTATATCTTTACGTCCGGTTTTTTCGTTGGCAAACTCGGCTACCAAAGCGGCACAATAGGTTTGGGGTATAAAACCGTATAAAGTAGGCACCACATTAGAGTATTTTTGGGGACGGTCAATACGTAAATAACCACTTTCCTTATCCACTTCATATTTGACGGTATCGGTAGGCACCATTTCTATAAAAGCCATCAATGATTTAGGCGCATTAGCCCCGATGTTAATACCGTGCCAAGGATGTGATTTGTAACGTAATCCCATCAACTTACCAATGGGATCCATAATTCTGTTAATTGACATATAATTAGTTTTAAAGTACAAAGGTATAAAAAATGACGCAAATTAAGCTTTCCGGCTCAAAAGTATTCCAATTAGTAAAAACTTAATGTTAAAAGCCGGATTGAATTGTAAAAAAATCTGTATTTTTACCTAACGAAAATTTAAAATTATGAAATTAAAACCAGGAATAGTTTACGGCAAAGATTTACAAGATTTATTTGAATATGCCCAAAAAAAAGGCTTTGCTCTACCGGCGGTAAATGTTACCGGCAGTAATACAATCAATGCCGCATTGGAGACCGCTCGCGATATGAAAGCGCCCATTATTATACAATTTTCTAACGGCGGCGCACATTTTATGGCCGGAAAAGGCTTGCCCAACGACCAACAACAAGCCTCTATAGCCGGTGCCGTTGCAGGAGCCAAACATATTCACCAATTGGCCGAACTCTATGGTGTGCCTGTCGTCATTCATACCGACCATGCCGCCAAAAAACTTTTGCCATGGATAGACGGCCTTCTTAAAGCCGGTGAAGAGTTTTACCAAAAAAACGGTAAACCTTTGTTTAGCTCACACATGATAGACTTATCCGAAGAACCCTTGGAAGAAAATATCGCTATCAGCAAAAAATACCTCGAACGCATGAAAAAATTAGACATGCACCTCGAAATAGAACTCGGGATTACCGGCGGTGAAGAAGACGGTGTGGATAATACCGATGTAGACAATGCCAAATTGTATACACAACCCGAAGAAGTGGCTTATGCCTTTGAAGAATTACGAAAAATCAGCCCCTATTTTACCATAGCCGCTTCCTTTGGTAATGTGCATGGTGTTTATAAACCCGGCAATGTAATTTTAAGACCCGATATTTTAAAAAACTCACAAAAATATATTGAAGACAAATACCAAACCACTCAAAAACCGGTCAATTTTGTTTTTCACGGTGGCAGTGGTTCCGAATTAAAAGATATTAAAGATGCCATTAGCTACGGCGTTATTAAAATGAACATTGACACCGACACACAATATGCTTTTACCGAAGGTGTTAGAGATTATTTTGACAAATACAAAGACTATTTAAAAACCCAAATAGGTAATCCGGAAGGAGCCGACTTACCCAATAAAAAATATTATGATCCGCGTAAATGGTTGCGTGAGGGTGAATTGAGCTTTAAAAAACGCTTATCGCAAGCATTTAAGGATTTGAATAACGTGAACACCATTGAAATATAGTCATGTAAGGACAATTTATGAATATTTGTATTAAACAATAGATTTAATATCTCAATAATCTTAACCAAAATCTTATAAGGCTATTAAAACGACAAAAAAATAATGTTTATATTTGCCCTATAACAATTAGGTCTGTTTTATAAATAATCTCTATAAACAGCAAACAATAAATAACAAAATTATGTCTTGGTTTAAACGAAAAATAAAAGGGATTGTAACCCCTACTTCAGAAAAAAAAGATATACCCAAAGGCTTGTGGTATAAAACACCTTCGGGAAAAATAGTAGATAAAGAAGTATTGATAGAAAATCTCTATGTAAGCCCCGAAGACGGTTATCATATGCGTATCGGCAGCGAAGAATATTTTCAAATACTTTTTGACGACGGACAATACAAAGAACTTTGGAAAGAGATGAAATCTAAAGACCCGTTAAAATTTGAAGATACCAAAAAATATGCCGACCGCCTAAAAGCGGCATACAAAAAAACAAAACTCAATGATGCTGTTCGTGTAGCCGTAGGGCCTTCCAAAGGAAGAGATTTGGTAGTAGCTGCCATGGACTTTGCCTTTATAGGCGGTTCTATGGGATCTGTTGTGGGAGAAAAAATTGCCCGTGCCATGGACTATGCCACCGAGCATAATATACCAATGGTTATGATTTCAAAATCCGGTGGCGCCCGTATGCAAGAAGCTGCCATATCACTGATGCAACTGGTCAAAACCTCAGCTGCCATAGCCCGTATGGGCAAAGCCAAAGTGCCTTATATTTCATTACTTACCGATCCTACCACCGGTGGCACCACCGCTTCTTTTGCCATGCTGGGTGATATCAATATTGCCGAACCCGGCGCATTGATTGGTTTTGCCGGCCCCCGTGTTATCAAAGACACTACCGGCAAAGATTTACCCGAAGGGTTTCAAAAATCAGAATTTTTGCTGGAACACGGTTTTTTAGATTTTATCAGCCATCGCAAGCATTTAAAAGACAATATCAATCTTTATATCGATCTGATTCTCAATCAACCGGTTAGAGATTTGGTGAAAATTGACAATTAATATAACCAACTATCAATCAGTAAATTAAACTTTCCAAAAGCAACATCCTTTTGGAAAGTTTTGTTTAAAAATATATCATAATGAAAGTCTATAAATTGTTACTCGTTTTATTAATCTTAACAGCCTGCCAAAAGGTGATTAAAATACAAATAAATGTACCTGCCAAACCGCAGCAAAATCATAATTTTACGGTTAAAATAAATAATTTGAATCATAATGAATTGGATAAAATATCTATAGCGGTTGACGGACAAAATTTGAAAACATTGCCTTATGCCGACCAAATTCAAATTACAATTCCTGCAACTTTTAAATTAGGAACACACCAACTTGATTTTGGTTTTATCAAAGCGCAAGACACCCTCAAAAAAATACAAAAAACCATAGAACTGTATGCAAGCATCAAACCCAAAGTGTTGTCTTACAAATTAATAAATACCTATCCGCACGACATAGAAGCATTTACACAAGGGTTGGAGTTTTACAAAGATACCCTGTATGAAGGCACGGGATTACATGGCGAATCCTCATTGAGAAAAACCGATTATAAAACCGGCAAAATCTATAAAAAAATTGATTTAGACAGACTTTATTTCGGTGAAGGCATTAGTGTTTTAAACGACAAAGTTTATCAACTCACATGGCAAAACGGAATTGGTTTTATCTATAATATCAATCTGCAAAAGACAGGAGAATTTAAATACGGTCAAAGCAAAGAAGGCTGGGGCTTATGCAATGACGGTAAAGTATTGTATAAATCTGACGGAACAGAAAAAATATGGACACTCAATCCCGAAAATTTGCAAGAAAAAGATTTTATCAACGTCTATACTGACAAACATAAAATAATAAGAATCAACGAATTGGAATGGGTTGACGGTAAAATTTACACCAACGTCTGGCAAAAAAACGCCCTGGCAATTATAGACCCGAAGACAGGTGCCGTTGAAGGCATTGTCAACCTGTCGGACTTGCATAACAAAGTTACCAAACATCCGCAATTGGATGTCTTAAATGGTATTGCTTACGACAAAAAAACAGGTCATTTGTTTGTCACCGGCAAAAAATGGGATAAAATATTTGAAATTGACATCCAAAAATAATTCCGTATTTTTAACGTTTAATTATAAAAATTTATAATGAAAAGAATTTTAATTGCCGGATTTATTTTATTTTTGATTGTTTTAAGCAGCTCTTGCCGCAAAAGTTTTGATGTCAGCCCCGGTCAAGGCAATTTTAGAGTTGAAAAGGATACGGTATTTTTAGATTCTGTTTTTACCAATATAGCTTCACATACTTACCGGTTTAAAATTTACAATACTTCGGACAATGATGTTACTTTGAATAAAATATTTCTTGAAAAGGGAGATCAATCTTTTTACCGGCTCAATGTGGACGGTGATACAGGCAAAACTTTTAATGATGTATTGATTCATGCCAATGACAGCATTTTTGTTTTTGTAGAAGTAACTGCAGACATCAATCAACTGACCGATCCGGTTTATGAAGAAAAACTTTTTATAGAAGACGATGTTAAAACAGCTCAAGTTTTATTGACTGCATTTGTTAAGGATGCCTATTTTTACTACCCCGAACGCTACCCTGACGGCACCAAGGAAACTTTGACCCTGTATACCGATCCTAACACAGGCGAAACTTCGGAAGTTTACGGTTTCTTTTTAGACGGTAATACAACTTTTACCGATGACAAAGCCATTGTTATCTACGGACACATGGCAGTGCCACAAGGACATACTTTGACTATTGAACAAGGTGCCCATCTATATTTCCATTACAACTCCGGTCTGATTGTTTGGGAAGGGGCCAGCCTCAAAGTCAACGGCAGTCTAGGACATGAAGTTATTTTTGAAGACGACCGCATGGAACCCGAATTTGAAAACAAACCCGGCATGTGGAACTTTATTTGGCTGCGCGAAAACAGTCTGCAAAATGAGATTAATTATGCCATCATTAAAAATGCCGAAGCGGGCATCATAGCCTATCCAACCAATGATAACAATCCGGTTTTACGTATTAAAAATACTCAAATTTACAACCATAGTTTAGTCGGAATTTACGGCATAGCAACTCATATTGAAGGAGAAAATCTGGTTATGAACAATTTCGGATTATCAGCTGTAAACCTGCAACTTGGTGGCCATTATAATTTTAAACACTGCACATTTGCCAATTATAGCAATGGTATTCGTAATGAAAAAAAGGCAGCCGTCTATGTCAACAATTATATTGAAACCGAAAACCAGACCTATTTGGGCGATTTAAATGCGTTTGATATGTCAAATTGTCTTATTTACGGCAATTCAAATATCGAATTTTATTTGGACCGCAATAGCAATGCCGCATTTAACTATCAGATTAGCAATTGCTTAATAAAGTTTGAAGACCCGCAACATCACTTTGACGATGTTCCGGAAGTCGATTTTACCGACACCAATCACTATCAAAATATTTTGCTGAATACCGACCCCGTTTTTGAAAACCCACAAGAAAATAAATTGGCTATTGGGGATGACTCTCCCTGTATAAATTTAGGTAATCCGGCAACTGCCCTACTCGTCCCTTTTGATATTTTGGGTGTTGACAGAACAACTGCACCGGATTTGGGGGCTTACCAACATATTACTTTTGATGAGTAACGATAATTTATAAGGCTTTTGAAAAACTTTTTTGATTGTTTTTCATATTCGGGTCAAAAGCAGCAGCTATATTTCGCATAAAAAACTGTCCGGTTCGTGTTAGTTCCAAAACATCCTTGTCAAAAGTTAACAAACCTTCGTCTTCAAATTCTTTGATTGTTTTAAAATCAACCTGTGTAATGGCATAGATTTCAGCTACACTCCTATTTTTCTCTTGTGCCAGTTTGCCAAAATCAATATACATATTACACATGATTTGCTCTATAATTTCCCTGATCAATTTCTCATTGTCATTGACAAAATAATATTTTTCAATCGGGAAAACCCCCTCATTAATCGCCTTGATATATTTGGTAATACTTTTGGTATTTTGCAAATAAGCACCGGTCAGCTGACTGATACCGCTAACACCCAAAGCATAAACTTGCCCTGTAGTATCCAAAGTGCAATAGCCCTGAAAATTTCGATGTAATTGTTTGGTTTTTAACGAAATACTCAATTCGTCATCCGGCTTTGCAAAATGGTCTAATCCAATAGGTATATAGTTATTTCCGGTCAAAATATCATAAGCCGACTCAAACAAAGCTATTTTTTCTTCCGCACTTGGCAACCCGAATTTTTCCAAACTTTTTTGTTGTTTTTTGATCCAAGGTACATGTGCATACGAAAAAACAGCCAAACGGTCGGGGGATAAATCAGCAGCCCGTTTAATAGTTTGTTCGTAATTGGATAAATTTTGAAAAGGCAATCCGTAAATAAAATCCAAATTGAGTGAAATTTGCGGGTAAGATTTGATATGAGCAACAATTTCATCAATGGGCAATAAAGGCTTTTGCCGGTTTACGGTATCCAGCACTTTGTCGTCAAAATCTTGAATGCCAAAACTCAAACGGTTAAAACCCAATTGCACCAGTCCGTCAACATAGTCTTTGGTCAAGTGCGCCGGATGACATTCCATCGCAATTTCGGCGTTTGGTAAAGTTTCAAAATGGGCATATAACTTATTCATAATGGCTTGAATATCTTCAATAGGCAAAAAATTGGGCGTCCCCCCTCCCCAATGAATCTGAGATATTTTTCGCTTATCATCTAATAAAGGTTTGAGCAAATCAATTTCTTTTAAAAGCGTATCAACATAATTATTGATTAAAATTTTATTGTTGGTTATCAGAGTGTTACAACCGCAATACGTGCACAATTGACCACAAAACGGAATATGTATGTAAATAGAAATATTTTGCGGGTTTTCTGTATTAGAATCCTTAATGGCTTTCACAACCGCATTGTAATCGGTTACCTCTTTAAAATAATTTGCCGGCGGATAACTGGTATATCGCGGTGTTGGTTTGTTATATTTTTGATATAATTCTTTTGCTATTTTCATAAGATTTATTTTTTTGCTATTAGCTATTGGTTATTGGCTGTTGGCTGTTGGCTTTTTGCTGTTAGCATTTTAAACTTTACACTTTATACTTTTAACTTTATACTCCCTTTCATACAAATGCGGCAAGGCAAATAGTAATATGATACTGATAAACACTTCTATTAAAAATAATCCGGAATATCCGTAAACATGGGCTATTTTTCCACTTAACACCGCAAAAATCAAGCTTCCCAAATGGGTTATAACAATTTGAATGGTAAAATCCGTACCAGCTTTTCCGGCTCTGATGCGATCCATTGCAATGGTATAAATAAATACCGACGCCATTCCATATACGCCCCAAATACTCAGCACTGCGATGACCAACTCGGGATAAGTCACCGTATGCTGCGAAATATACCAAAAATACAATCCGGTGAGCAAACCCAAACTCAAAATGACTAACATAGCCAAACGCTTGTTATACCGCTTGATAAAAAATCCCATTACAATGGCTAAAACAGCTCCCAAAGCCGGTCCGTAAATGCCGGACAACAAACCTATTTCTTTGGTATTGTAACCCAAATCTACCATCCAAGGTTTGAGCATGGTTAAAATACCGATTAGTCCAGCATAAAAGAAAAACAATAAAATAACCCGTTTACCTATACGCGGTTGTTTAAAAAAACGTATAATATCTTTAAATCCGATCTGTGTATCCGGTTTGGACATCTTTACATAACCGGGGTTATAAAAATAGAGAGGAATCAATGCGAGTAATACAAATCCGGCCAAAGCAATCAACAAATATTTCCAGCCGAAATAATAATAAATAATCAACAATATACCGCTTCCGGTTACAGTCCCCAGAAAACTACCGGCTGACTGCATACTATTTCCCAAGCTGCGCTCTTTGGGACGTAATATTAAATAAGCAAAGGCGTCGGTAGCAATATCTTGGGTAGCCGAAGCGGTAAATGCAATAAGCATTAAGGCCACAATCATTTTAAAACCGGTGTGTAAATCCAGAAATGCCGTGGCAAAAATAACCATGGCATAAAAAAGTTCGGAAGCAAATATCCAACGTTTGTAATTTTGGATGGTGCCGCCTGTTTTGTCCACCATTGGTGCCCATAAAAATTTTAGTAACCAAGGCAGTTTTACCAATTGTAATAAACCTATGGCAGCAAGCGAATAATGCTCCATACGCATGATCACGGGCATGACCGTCGAAAAAAAAGTCATGGGAATAGATTGTGCCAAGTATAAACTCAACAAAGTTCCGTATTTATGTATGGCGGGTTTATGATTCAAATTTTTTGGTTTTTTTATTAAAAGGTCAGTTCGATTTCATCTTTTTTAGCCGACAAAACCGAATTGACATGCCTTATAATTATGAAATACAGGTAAACACAATCTATGTATAAATTCTAAAATTTTTAAAATTTCATTTTAACAAAACCGCCATATTGCAATGGATGTGCCGGTTCAACATAAGCTTTATGTAAAGTGGAAATGGTGAAATAATAACTATTGTAATCCGCATCTAACAGATTTTTGCCCCAAATACCAACACTAAATTTAGCAAACGCAACCGACAAATTTGCATTAAGTAAGCCATAACCATCTTGATAAGCTTCATTGGCAACATCCCAATAAAACTTACCGAAATATTTGTAGTTGGCATTAACCGATAGATATTTAATCAAATCCCCCGGAACAAACCATTTGTAATTGGCAATGGCACCCAAGGTATATTTTGGCACCAAAGGAATTTCATTTCCGGAATAATCCGTTGTGGCGTTTTTCACATATTCATCAAATTGGGCATCTGTATAACCCAAAGCCAGAGCAAAATTAAAATTGCGATTAAATTTATATCTACTCTCAAACTCAATCCCTTTACTGGTTGATTTTCCTGCATTTTTGGTCATAATACCACGACCACTCGGCACAGATTGTATAACTTGCTGATCTTGCCAATCAATATAGAATATACTTAAATTGGCTGTCAAATGGTCCTCTAACCAAACGGATTTGATACCGGCTTCGTAGTTCCAACTATATTCGGGATTATATACCTCATCTTGGGGACGCTCAATAGTCGGATTAAAGCCTCCGGCTTTGTAGCCTTTGGTAAGACTGGCATATACATTAACATCTTCATTGGCAAAATACGTCAAACTCAATTTGGGTAAAATCTGATTATAACTCAAATAGTGTATAAAATCGTCTTTATGAACTTTGTGTGCATGCACTTCCATATCATAATTATAATCCAAACGTGATTTTTCCATATCCCAACGCAATCCGGTAGTCAATGCAAGTTTACCAAACGGGATTTCCATTTGTCCGAACATAGCGCCGCCGTCAATATTTTGATCATAATTTTTTAATAGTTTTATATTAGTTTGACGGGTAGTTAAATCTACCAAAACATCTTTGTATAATCGTCTTTGGAATGAAAACAAACCGGCAATCCATTTGATTTTACTATCGGCTTTCGATTTAAAATTTAATTCTTCTACAAACGCCTTGTTATCTCTATCCATATCAATAAAATAAACATCGACCGGCAAAAAATCTTGGTCTATTTCATAGTTATCTTTAAGCTTTTGATAGCTACCGGTAAAGGTAATGTCAAATTTATCAGCTTCATAATTTAAAAAGTATCCTCCCGACAAAAAATCCCGGTCATAAGTACTGGGTTGGTTATAATTGATGGCTTGTGCCGTTTGATTTTCTATATCATAAACGGCATAAGGAAAACCATCTTGGTTATTTTTTTCATATCCTAAAACAAAGCGCATTTTTAAACGCTTCGTAGGTTTGTAAGCCATTTTAATTCTTCCTGAATAGGTATCCATTCTATCGGGATTAGTTCCATCGTATTCATTGGTAAAAAAACCATCTTTGTGTGCATAGGCACCATTGAACAATACGCCAAATTTGTCAGATACCGGCAGATTTAAACTACCAACAGCTTTTTGTTGGTTATAGTTTCCATAGTCCAATTTAAGCATACCTCCCAAATGGGATGCCGGTTCGGGTGTATATATTTTAATCAATCCACCCATAGTATTTCGTCCGTATAAAGTGCCTTGCGGACCTCTTAATACTTCAATTTTTTTCACGTCTGTCAATTCAAAATTGACCGTGCCGCTATCAAAATACGGAATGTCATCGACATAAACCCCAACAGAAGCTTCCCCCTTGCTTACACCTATACCTCTGATATAAATATCTGTGTTTAGACGGGTGCCGTGCTCCGGCATAAATAAATTGGGAACAAATCCGTTTAAATTGGTTACATTATCAATTTTTAAAGTTTCGATTTCTTTGGCGGTAACGGCGGTTACGGAAACCGGAATTTGTTGTATTTTCATATTGGTTTTGCCGGCATCTATCACCACTTCATTAATTTTTATAGTATCTTTAGCTTTTTCTTGTGCCGACATAAACAAAGGTAGTAATGTCAAAATCAAATATAATCTCTTCATACATCAAAGTTTTTAGTTAAAAAATATTATCGGATACAAAAGTATTTTATTAGAATGTATAAAAATATCGCTAAACGAATTTTGAATATCGAATAACAAAAAATTAACACATAAATATAAATAAATTCAACAGTAAGTAACAAAAGTTTCTCATATCTCTAAAAGACAAAAAAACCAAAAAACCGGAAAAACTATTCAACCCACCCATTTAAACTATTCAATTATAAACATCGACATCATAAAAAAAATATTTAAATTGCGTGATAGAATATCCTTTGTTAAATTTCGTTATAAAAAGATAAAAATAGCTGCAATGAATCATAAACTTTTAATCCTTATTTTGGGCTTTTTTAGCTTGACTAATTTTTACGGACAAGCTTCCGATCAATATTACAATCCCGACACCAAATTTGTAAAAGCTGTCAATTTGTATAATGACAAAAAATACAAAGCGGCCGAATATGAATTTGAAAAACTCAAAAAAACTGTTAAAGACCGGCAATTATTAGGCGATGTTTATTTTTATCTGGCCAGTATAGCCGTGCGCACCGGTGCAGAAAATGCCGGAGAATTATTGCAATATTTCACCCAACACTTTCCCACACATCCCAAACGAACGGTAGTTTATTTTGATGCAGCCGATTATTATTTTTCTCATAAAGACTTAAAACAAGCTCAAGAATATATACTGCAAGTAGATCCGGGCAGTTTGTCGCCTGACGAATATGAAAAATATAATTTTTATTTGGGTTATACCTATCTCAAACAAAATAAATACAAGAAAGCAGCCCGCCTGTTTGAGAAACTGCTCAACTCCGAAAAATATGGAAAACAGGCAAAATATTATTACGGTTATATAGCTTACAAACTAGATGATTTTGCCAAAGCCAAAAAATATTTTGATATGGTTGCCGGCGAGGCCGATTTTAACAAAAAGTTGCCCTATTATCGTGCCGATATGTATTTTAAATTACAACAATTTGACAAAGCCATAGCAGAAGCACAAAAAATATATGACCGTGCCCGTGGCGATGAAAAATCGCAATTGGCCAAAATAATAGGTGAAAGCTACTTTAACTTGGGAAAATACGACCAAGCCATACCATACCTCAAAGCTTACCGTGGCAAAAAAGGCCGTTGGAACAATATAGATTATTACCAATTGGGCTATGCTTATTATAAAACGGATGATTTTGACAAGGCCATAGAAAACTTCAATAAAATCATTAGCGGCAATGATGCTGTGGCTCAAAATGCTTACTATCACTTGGCCGATGCTTATTTGGCAACCGGTCAAAAAACGAAAGCCCTTAACGCCTTTAAAAAGGTATCGGAAATGGACTTTGATCCTAAAATGCAAGAAGATGCTTTTTACAATTATGCCAAACTCGGTTATGAACTGGGCAATCCGTTCGAAAATTCATCAAAAGTAATCTTACGTTATCTAAAAAAATATCCTAACAGCCTCTACAAAAAGGAACTGGAAGACTTATTGGTCAATTCGTATCTGACTTCTAACAACTATGAACAAGCCATTAAACTATTGGAGAAAAACAAACAAACCAATACCGAAACCTATCAGAAAGCAGCCTATTATCGCGGATTGGAATTGATAAACGAAGGCAAATACCAAGAAGCCAGGGAGATGTTTGATAAAGTTTTATCCCAAGGTTTTGATCCCAAATACCGGCAATTATCCAAATTTTGGAAAGCCGAAGCCGACTACCGTTTGCACCGTTACCAAGCAGCCAAAAACGGTTTTGAAGACTTTTTATCAACCAATGATTATAAATTTTTAAAAGAAGGCAAATTGGCTAATTACAACTTGGCATATACATATTTCAAGTTAAAGAATTATCCGAAAGCCGCTCAATATTTTGAAACATTTATTCAAACCAAACCCGATCAAAAATTACTAAAAGACAGTTATTTACGATTGGGAGACAGCCATTTTGCCTCCAAACAATATTGGCCGGCTATGGATGCTTACAACAAAGCCATGTTGATGGCCGGTGCCGATTCGGATTATGCGCATTATCAAAAAGCCATCAGCTATGGGTTTGTGGGTAAAAACAATAAAAAAATTGACGAATTAAGTCAATTTATACAAAAATTTCCGCAATCAAAACTCATTCCCGATGCCTTATACCAACTGGGCAGCACCTATTTAGTGACGGGTAATGAAAGCAAAGCCTTATCTAATTTTGAAAAGCTTTTAAACCAACATTCTCAAAGTAAATATGTGCCGGTGGTATTGCTGAAAGAAGGACTTATCTTATACAATAAAGGGAATAACCAATTGGCACTGGACAAATTTAAACAAGTGGTCAAACAATTTCCTAACACACCTATGGCACATCAAGCGGTTGAAAACATTAAAAACATTTATATAGAAAACGGTAAAGCCGAAGCTTATGCCCAATGGGCCAAAAAATACCCTTGGATTGCGGTCAGCAATACCGAACTGGATGATGCCGTTTTTGCCACTGCCGAAGAAAAATATTACAATCAAGCACCCGATGCCATAGCCGGACTCGAAAAATATTTGCAGCAATACCCCGATGGTATGCACCGGCTCAAAGCCCATTATTATTTAGCGCGATTGTATCAACAAAAAGATAAAAAAGGAAAAGCCGCACAGCATTACGAATATATTGCCTCTCAACCTCAAAACGAATATACTTTGGAAGCCATAAGGCAGTTGGCCGACTTTAATCTGCAAAACAAACTTTGGTCTAAAGCCGTGCCTTATTTAGAACGATTGGAATTGTTGAGCAATTCGCCTGATGATTTGATATTTGCCCAATCAAATTTAATGAAAGCTTATTATCAAAACAAACAAACCAACAGCGCTATTGAATATGCCGAAAAAGTGCTTAAAAATCCGAAAAGCAATAAACAAATGCGTCACGATGCCCAAGTTATTATAGCACGTGCCTCTCTGGACAACGGCGACGAAACAAAAGCGCGTTTTTATTATGATAAATTATCAAGAACTGCCGGCGGTAAAATAGCGGCCGAAGCACTTTATTATGTGGCTTATTTTCAAAATAAGGATAAAAAATATGACAAATCCAATAAAACCATAGGCAAGCTGACCAAGAAATATGCCAATCAAAAATATTGGGCAGCCAAAGCTTTGGTATTGATGGCACGCAATACATACGCTAAAGGCGATGCTTTTAATGCCACTTATATATTGGAGAGTGTCATCAAAAATTTTAAACAGTTTCCTGATGTCATACAAGAAGCACAAGATTTGCTACGGCAAATTAAGGCCCAAGAAGCTACAAAAAATGAAGATGCCGGTAATTAAGCTCTTGTATATATCTAATAATATTGAAAACAAACATTAAAATAATTATAGTAAAATAATGAAAAAGCTCATTTTTATATATCTGATAACCGGAGTCCTATCAACCTGGGGGCAACAAGTAAAAGACAGTGTTAAAACGGAAGTGATTGAAGTCACCCGATCGTTTGAGCCCAAGGTGCAAGATGCCTACAAACTGGATGTCAATCCTGACCTTGACACCA
>Ga0256843_1000093_pt1 | contig 74902 bp, 81 predicted proteins | sample AlvinellametaG_FD_191572 | JGI IMG/M metagenome (GOLD analysis project Ga0256843, IMG submission 191572) | Pompeii worm associated microbial communities from hydrothermal vent at the East Pacific Rise, Pacific Ocean - Alvinella | ecosystem: Host-associated > Annelida > Integument > Unclassified ... | reverse complement strand
AACCCCTCATCAACTATCTTTTTGCGTATCTCATATTCAGAGTTTCGGGCATCACTTGCCGAGTTTGGCATCACAAAACCTGCTCTTCCGTTACTGTTTAACGAAGTGGCAAAAAGCGAAATCCACAAATAGTTGGCATCGGTTATTTTGTCATCTTTTTTACCCTTGCTCTTTGGCAGACCATAGTTGGTAAAACGGCTGTCGCCTTTTACGGTACTCTCTTTGACCCCTTTGACATTAAAAGGAGGATTTGCCATTACAAAATCAAACTTACCCTCACTATCAAATGGATTATCTTCGTAAGAGTTGGCTTTTTTTATCTCGCCACGGAGGTTATTGACCAACAGGTTCATTTTGGCAAGTTTAACCGTGGCTCGTTCATGCTCTTGACCATAAACCACAATATTCTCTCGGTTTTGGTTGGATTTTTCAATGAAATTCGCCGATTGAACAAACATACCACCCGAACCACACGCAGGGTCAAAGATTTTACCCTTGTAAGGCTCGATACTCTCGACAATAAATTTTACTACCGATGTAGGCGTAAAGAACTCCCCACCTTTTTGACCCTCGCTTAGGGCGAATTTACCTAAAAAGTACTCATAAATCTTACCAAACACATCGCCAGAGGCTGTTGAGGGAATATCTGAAAAGGTCTTGATAAGTTGAGGGAGAATATCAGCAGAGTTTTTCTCTATCTGTGCATAGGCATCTTTGGGTAAAATCTCTTTAAACTGCTCATCTTGGTGTGACTCTATATCTTCCATTGCCTCTTTTATCGCTTGGGCGATACTTTGAGAAGTAGGAAGATGAAGCAGATATTCATAACGAGATTTTGGCGAAAGATACAACCCACACAGACGCTTGGCAATATCTTTTTTAGGAACTTCCATACGCGTCCCTTTGTACTTTGTAAACTCTGCATTTACAGCATCTTCTACCAATCCATACTTGTTGTCTGCAAAGCGTAAAAAGATAATACCCAAAACAGGCACAGCATAATCAGCCGACTTAATCCCACCTGTGGCTCGTAAGGTGTTGGCTGAGTCCCACAGGTTATCTTCTAGTTTTTTTAGTTCTTCTTTTGTCATTTATACTCTATAATTTTTTTGGGTATTTTAGCATAAACTCATGTAGGGTCGGTTCATCGACCATTTATTTTAAATAGTTACTATCTTCTCAACAACATTCAATCCAAATCCACCTAAACCAACAAACTCTGTATCTTTACTAGAAGTTAACAGTTTAATATTCTCTATTCCTAAATCTTTAACTATCTGAGCCCCTACTCCATACTCTTTTGCCTGTTCTTTAGAGATGGTTTTTGTATCTAAGAATATTAAAACACCACCATTTTGTTTTAAATACTCTAAAGATGAAATCATTAAGTCAAAACGTTTTTGATTTAAAATTAAATCTACATCAGAACCGATATTGTGAAACTTTACATTTTCTGTCTCGTGTGTTTTATAAAATTTAATAACTCTGTGGATACGGTCAAGATGGTCTTTATATACAATTTGAGTCACTTTTGTATCTGATATTTCTATCTCCTCTTCTGATATACGCTCAATTAACTTCTCATTTGCCAAACGATACTCTACCAAATCAGATATATAGACTATTGGCATATTATGCTTTTCCGAAAAAATCTCTAAATCATCATGTCTTGCCATTGTTCCATCATCTTTAATAATTTCACAAATAACACCCACTGGGGCAAGACCTGCCAGTTTACAAATATCAACCGAGCCTTCTGTATGTCCTGTTCGTACCAATACACCACCATCTTTTGCTATTAAAGGAAATATATGACCAGGTCTTACAAAATCATCTGCATGGGTCAAAGGGTTTGCTAATTTAGAGATACAATCATCACGTTCAGCAGAAGAGATACCTGTCTCAGCAGAAGTAGAATCAATAGAGACAGTAAATGCTGTTTCATGATTAGAGATATTGTTTGATACCATAGGGAGAAGTTCTAACTTTTGAGCCAACTCTTTTGGAAGAGGAGTACAAATTAACCCTCGTGCCTCTTTTGCCATAAAATTAACCATGTCAGGAGTTGAATGTGTCGCTGCATAAACAAGGTCTCCCTCATTCTCTCTATCCTCATCATCCATCATAATAACCATACGACCTTTTTTAATCTCATTAATGGCTACTTCAACCCGTTTTAATGCTTCTTTTGACATATTTTATATTCCTTTTTCTAATAAATAAGCGACATTATACAATTTTTTAAAACTAAATGTTAGAAAACCCTTGACATTATCTTTTATTTTGTCTATAATGCCGTCCACACAAACATTGTGTAGCAACGATTGGGGTATGGCCAAGCGGTAAGGCAACGGTTTTTGGTACCGTTATTCGGGGGTTCGAATCCCTCTACCCCATCCATTAAGTGTCGCAGAATAGAGCAGCTTGGTAGCTCGTCGGGCTCATAACCCGAAGGTCGGTGGTTCAAATCCATCTTCTGCAACCAAAAACTTTTTATGTAAAAGTATAAACAACATTAAAATTAACGCAGAATAGAGCAGCTTGGTAGCTCGTCGGGCTCATAACCCGAAGGTCGGTGGTTCAAATCCATCTTCTGCAACCAAAAACTTTTTATGTAAAAGTATAAACAACATTAAAATTAACGCAGAATAGAGCAGCTTGGTAGCTCGTCGGGCTCATAACCCGAAGGTCGGTGGTTCAAATCCATCTTCTGCAACCAAATTATTGGGGTATGGCCAAGCGGTAAGGCAACGGTTTTTGGTACCGTTATTCGGGGGTTCGAATCCCTCTACCCCATCCATAAGTGTAGACGCGGGAATAGCTCAGTTGGCTAGAGCGTCAGCCTTCCAAGCTGAGGGTCGCGAGTTCGAGTCTCGTTTCCCGCTCCACTTCTTCTTTTTCACCACAACTTCACCATCTTTATCAAATTCTTATTTTTTATTAATTATGAGCTTTTATTCTATAAAAATTAAAAGAAAACAAGTTATAATATCAAAACACACATGAGGATTGTCCAATGAAATTGTTTGTAAAGTTCATCTTTTTTATTCTGCTTTTTTTTCAATACAGTAAAGCCCTTCCCTTAACTATTCATCTACCTCAAATAACTAAGCATCAACTTTGTCAACAGCTCTCAGACCATGATTGTAACAGTGAAGAGCAACTTCAATATAATGCATACTTTAAACTTCATAATGACAAACTTTTACTCTTCTTTAATACCTATAAAAAAAATGCCCTTTATCCAAATGGTTCTCTTAATGTCCCCGTTGTTGTGGATATAAATGGAAAGTGGCAAGTTATAAACAGCTATATATCAGATGAGATTCAAGCTGTAGAGCATGACCCCCATGATGGTATATGGCTACATACTGTATCAACACGAAAAAAAGGTTACTCTTCACTCTACTACAGCAAAAATGGATTTTCATGGAAAAAATTAAAACTACCAAGTATTCGAACTTTTCAAACCCTACAACTCTGTTTTCAAGAGGATAATGTCATTTTGACCTTTCAACGTGTTGAGAATGATAATGTAAAGGCATGGATTACAACCTATCAAGATGCCTTATCTGATAACCCCAGTTGGCGACTTATGGAGAAAAAAGAACTTTATCAAAAAGTGTGTCAAAAAACTTCGGCATATAACAATGGATGGGTACTCAAAAGTAAAAAAAATAGTACTCAGATAAAGTTTCAACATAAATATAAAAAACATATTATCTCTTTTCCTAAAAAAAGTACCAGTAACAATAACCCTACCACCTTTGGAACATCTGAGATAGAACTTCCTCCTATAGAGAAAAAGTATAGAGTAGAATATAACGCACACCCATATAGTATTCAACTGGGAACATTTAACTATAGAACAAGTCTTCCTCTTATCTATCAAGAGTTTATAGCTCTTAAAGATATGCTAATCACCAAAAAGATTCCAAAAGATGGAAAAATACAATATAAAGTCTTTTTAGGCTCATTTAATACACCTCAAGAGGCTAGAGAAAAGTTAGAAGCGTTACGAAATGAGTATATTCATAGCCAAGTATTAAAAGGTGCATTTATTACAAAAATACCATAAAAAATGGGTTCCTAACCCAATATTAGATAGATAGATAATGAAAATATTTTTATTAATTTTTATTAATTAGAAATAGATAAAAATCGTTATTTTGACATTTTTTGACATTTTATTCTTTATAATTTCAAAAAGTATAGAGATACTCTAAAATTAAAAGGAATAAAAATGTCATCTCCCTATGTAAATGTCCTTATTATCTATTCAAAAAATTTAAATAAAGCAAAAGAGTTTTATAATAAATTGGGTTTAGATTTTATTTACCATAAACATGGTTCATCTCCTAAACATCTTGTTTATAAACAAAAAGGTATTGTATTTGAGATATATCCATTATCAAATAGAGATACCCCTACTTCGAGTCTTCGACTTGGATTCAAAGTTGATTCAGTCGATACAATTTTTGATAATCATCAAATAAATCCATATATTGTCTCGACTCCATCACTATCACAGTGGGGACGTGTTGCACGACTCCGTGACCCAGATAACCATACAATTGACCTATTTGAATCGGAACTGTTGTAAATGATTAGAAAGAGTATAAAAAGATTAGCTGATGTTAAACCATCTGCATCAATGATAATTTTCAATAAAGCAAATCTTATGAGAGATGCAGGCATTGATATTGCTAATTTAAGTGCAGGAGAACCAGATTTTGATACCCCCACACATATCAAAGAAGCAGCAAAAAGTGCTTTAGAAAAGGGAAAAACAAAATATCCACCACCAGCAGGAGTTATGGAGTTAAGAGAGGCAATAGCTAATAAACTACAAAAAGAGAATAACCTAAACTATCAAGCTGAAAATATTATTGTAAGTAATGGTGGAAAGCAAGGTCTATTTAATCTTGTCTTCTCAATGATTGAATCAGAAGATGAGGTGATTATTCCATCACCCTACTGGGTTAGTTATCCTGATATTGTAAGATTAGCAGGAGGTAAACCTGTTATTCTAGAGACAAAACCAGAAAATAATTTTAAACTTACAGTTAAAGAGTTAGAGCAAGGTATAACAGATAAGACAAAACTTCTTATTTTAAACTCCCCATCTAATCCCACTGGTAGCGTTTATACAAAAGAGGAGTTAACTCTCTTATCTGAAGTTGTTATTAAACATAATCTGTTTGTACTCTCTGATGAGATTTATGAGAAGGTTATATATGATGGTATTGAACACTATAGTATTGCAGAAGTTAATGAAGAGATGTTCAAACGAACAGCAGTAAGTAATGGTTTTAGCAAAAGCTTTGCAATGACAGGATGGCGACTTGGTTATGTTGCAGCTCCTATCAATATAGTAAAAGAGATGAGTACAATTCAGGGTCATATAACCTCAGGAGTCTGTACTTTAGCACAATATGGAGGTATTGTCGCACTCAAAGATTCTCGTGAGTATCTCAATACAATGATAGAGAGTTTTAGCCAGCGTAGAGAGTATGTCCAAAACTATCTTGACAAATTAAACTTAAACTATATTCGACCAGATGGTGCATTTTACTTCTTTATAGAGGTAAGCCCTTTTAATTTAAACTCATTAGAGTTTTGCGAAAGATTACTTGTAGAATATAGAGTTGCTACTGTTGCAGGTATCGCTTTTGGAATGGAAGGGTATGTTCGTCTCTCTTATGCCACAGATATGAATTCGGTTAAAGATGGATTAAATAGATTGGAAGAGTATCTAACTCAACTTAGACTGGAGATAAATAGATGAATATATTAAAAGAGAGTGTAGCTTTAGATGTAACATTAAGAGATGGAAGCTTCTCTGTAAACTTTGAGTGGAGCGAATCTTCAATATGGAGTATTGTTGACTCTGTAGTTAAACTCGGTATACCGTTTATTGAATTAGGTTTTCATGGAGGTATTGGAAGTCTACTTCAAGAGTTTACCCAGAGTTCCTCTACCATTACAGATAATTTTCCACTCCCTCTAGCAAAAGAATTGAGTGATAAATATCCCCATACGAATTTTGTATTTATGATTCATCCCATTGCTCTTGATACCCTTGATTACAAAGAGATAAAAGCTTCAGGCATTACTCTTTTGCGTTTTATTGAACAAAAAGATAGAGTGCAACTCTATCGAAATATTCAAGAGGCAAAAGATGCTGGATTAAAGATTTCACTCAATATCACAAGTGCATCTCAATATCCTACAGAGAAATTGATTCAAATAGCTTCTGACCATATTGAATCTATCTCTCCCAATATTGTCTATATTGCTGATACATTTGGAAGCTTCTATCCAAATGATATAAAAAAGATATATGGCTCTATATCAAATAAAAATCTAAATGGTGTAAAACTAGGGTTTCATGCACATGACAATCTCTCTTTAGCCTTTGCTAATGCTTTAAGTGCCACAGAATCAGGAGTCTCCTATGTTGATGTCTCTATCTTAGGATTAGGACGAGGTAGTGGAAATTTACAATCAGAACTATGGTGTATAAACGCCATTGCAAAATGGAATAAGAGCTATGATATAGAAGCCTCTATATCTGCAATAGCAGAGATAAAAAGATACAGAAATGGAATTAAGAATAGAAGTTTACTCTCATTAACAGGAGCAGTATATAACTTAAGCTCTGTAGAGATAGAAAATCTCTATAAATCAGGTAAAGAGAGAGGTTTAACAGCTGATTTAACAGCATCTTTATTTATTAAAAATCAATTAAAAGGAAAACATAGTGAAATCTAAAATTTTAGGAAAAGTAGACTTTAAAGAGAAACAACTACAAGAGGATATTAATAAGATTCTTCAATTTAAATTTGATAATCAATACTCTGACTACTACTCAACAAACTGGACTATCTCTGTATTATGGAACAAAACAGGTTTAGCAGATGATTTTAAACTTGAAAACTATGAAGGAGAAGCTAAATATACAGAGTTTGGAGTTCAATTAGAGTATATAAATACGCTTATTAAAGAGACATTTAACAGTGAATATATTAAATGGGTTAGAATATTTCGCCTTGAACATGGAATTATAATGCCCCATATTGACTACTCTAAACTAGATAAAGATTTTATAAGAGTACATATTCCACTCCAAACCGATATAAAATGCTTAGGCTCAAATGAAGAGACAGTATTTCATATGAGAAAAGGTGAAGTTTGGTTTTTAGATGCAGGAAATGTCCATTCTGGTGCTAACTTCTCAGATAGCATAAGAGTGACACTCTGTATCGACTTCTCTCCTAATATAGAGTTTGATAAAATCTTTAGAGATGATAAAAAAGAGAATAGTCATATCCAACCACTACTCATAGATAGACCTGCTATTGATAATGCTTATATTGAGAGTTTAAAACTATTAGGAGAGTTATTAAGAGAGGAAAATTTTAATGACATTGTTACTCTTTTAGCAAAAGAACATTTCTTTAGAGATATTTCTGCTTCAGCTGGATATGATTATCTTATTGATGTAGCAAAATATTCAAAAGATAAAAAATTAATAGATAAAGCTCTCTCTCTGAAAAAGTATTATCTCAAAACATCTAACTAATAGCAATGTTGTTATCTAAATAGTAAGGATTTACAAAATAAATGTTAAACTACAAAATTATTGTAAAAGTTATCAAAAGTGATAAGCAAGGTAAATTTTATAAGAATAGTAATTTTAAATAAAGGAGAATAGCTCTATCTGTTATCCTAAAAAGATAATGGATATGAGTCTATAATATTTTAATGAATAGAGTTTTACAAATGCTAGAGCTACAACAAGAGCTAAATGATGCAACCAATGGATTAAATTGGGAAAATGGCATAACAAAAAATGGGAAAAAAATTGACTGGAGACGCTGTATCTATCTGGAGAGTGCTGAACTCATAGAGTCTTATCCATGGAAACATTGGAAAAATATTGATGCCTCTCCTGATTATGAGAATATAAAAATAGAGATTGTTGATATTTGGCACTTTGTTATGAGTGAGGCACTTCGAATCTATAAAATAGACAATTTGGGTAGTGTTGAAGATATTGCCAAAATGGTTACAGCGATGGAAGGATTTGAAGAGTTTAAAAAAGAGCAAAAAGGTGAAGTTTTAGACAACTATGAACAGATTGCTTTAGTAGAAAATATGATGAAAACTCTCTTTTGCAATAGTGATATTAACGCACTTATTATCTCTTTTTTAACCATGGCATCAAAACTAAATTTAAAATTACCTGAACTCTACAAACTCTATGTAGGAAAAAATATTTTAAATAAATTTAGACAAGACAACGGCTATAAAGAGGGTTCATATATTAAAATATGGAATGGAGAAGAGGATAATGTTGTTATGCAGAGTATATTATCAAAAAAGAGCAATATAACTCCAAAAGAGTTATATTTGGCTCTAAAAGAGGTCTATCCTATATCAAAATAAAATCTTTTCCTCTCTTGTACCATAGATATTCAATATCTATGGTACATTTTTCATTAAATTAATTTTTGTTATACCAGAACCAACAGAGATTCTTTTAACCAAACGTACTGTTTTCTCTTTCTCAAATCCACACTCTTTACCACACTTCATTGTTCCAACTAAAAAATATGAGCCATGAGGAACACCAAAAAAATTATAGCTTCCAGAGTTATTCGACATTGTAAACTTTAAGTAGTTATAGAGTCTTTTATCTGCTTTACTCAATTTGTAACCATTAAGATAACTCTCTTGATACCACTGTTCAGAGTAAGAAGTTACAGGATTTAAATAGAGTTTCACTTTCTTACCCATCACCTTTTCAGAACTATTAGAATTTTCCAAAAAGATTGTTCCACTTACAGTATTACGTCCTCGTTTTTTTAAACGGGCATACTCTTGAGTAGGAAAAGGCATTCTAGGAATAATCACATCTCTAATTACCTCTGCCTCCATATCTCTTTTATCTATCTCACTATCAATATTCTTATCATGCTCTTCTTTCTTTGGAACAACTGTTGCAACTGATGGATTACTTGGAGGAACGACCACCCTACTTCCAAGATTTGGATTCTTTTTAATCAAAATCTCCTCTTTAACGGGAGGCTGTGGAGCAATAATTGGCTCTATCCTTGGTTGAACGGTTCTCTCCTCTGGATGAATAAGAATAGTTCGTTGATTACAACCTGTTACTCCTAGAACAGTTAACATAACCAGTGTATATTTTAATTTTTTCTGAAACATAAGACTCCTTTGATTTTAATGTTCTATTTTCCTAAACAGAACTCTCCAAACATTTTATCTAAAATTTCTTCAGAATCATAAGGTTTCGAAATCGAACTTAATGCAGTAATAGCATCTTGAAGATGATAAGAGAAAAACTCTAATTCACCAAGCTTAAGAGGTTCTTTTGCTTCTAAAATCGCTTTTTTGGTCTTCTCAACAGCTTCTATTTGACGTGTAGAGATTAACATCAGCTCCTCATCTTGTCCAATATTATCAAAAAGTCGTTGGAGTGCATTGGTCAAATTTTTAAAATTCTCCTTTGCACTCACATAAATAGGATTATATTCTTCAAGAGCTGTTCCATCTAAAATTTGCTCTAAATCTGATTTATTGATGGCTACAATAATCTCTTTATTTTCACTTCGCTTTAAAATTTCAACGATTCGGGCATCTTCACTGTCAAATTCTCGACTTGCATCAAAAAGAGCAATAACCACATCTGCATCATTGATCGACTCCAATGAACGCTCTACCCCTATCTTTTCGATACTGTCTCTTGCATCTCGAATACCTGCTGTATCAATCAGACGAATAATGTGTGAGCCAATTCTAACCTGCTCTTCAATTGTATCACGGGTTGTTCCTGCAATGTCACTAACAATGGCTCTCTCATAACTAAGAAGCCCATTGAGTAGTGAACTTTTTCCTACATTAGGCTTACCAACAATGGCAACCCTAAAACCTTCAATTAATCCTTTACGGCGATGAGAAGCATCTACAATATTCTCAATTTTCATAATTAACGCATCAAGCTGTTTCAAAATATTTGCAACAATATCCTCGGGAATATCCTCTTCAGCATAATCAATCATTACCTCAGAATAAGCTGTAGCTCGAAGCATCGCCTCACGACTCTGGTCAATAAATTCTTTTAACTCTCCCTTGAGCTGTTTGGCTAAAATCTTTGCACCATCTACCGATTTTGTTTCAATTAATTTTGCAATTGCTTCTGCTTTGGTTAAATCAATTTTTCCATTTAAAAATGCCCGTTTAGAAAACTCTCCTGGTTCAGCCAATACAGCACCATGAGCCAAGAGCGTCTCTAAAATCTCTTGAGCAACAATCATCCCACCATGACACTGAAACTCAACTATATCTTCACCTGTAAATGAGTGTGGGTTTTTAAAATATATCATAATCGCATGGTCTATCAAATGGTTATCTCGATTATAAAGGGAGGTTAAATGGGCATAACGGGGTACAATATTCTCTTTTTTAGAGACTTTATGAGCAAGAGCAAGTGATTGAGAACCACTTACTCGAATAATAGAGATAGAAGATATACCCGTTGCCGTAGCAAGGGCAACTATAGTTCTAGACATACTATTTTACTGTTTTTTTCTTGCTATTGAAGTCATTAATAATAATAAACTTCTTGCCATCTTTGCCTGTCTTAATAGCAATATATTTATTTGGGAACATCGCTCTAAGTTTTTCCAAAGCAATTTGAACTAAAATACCATCTAAAGGCTTTGTTTTTCCCCTACCATGCTCAATAATATGCTCTGCAATTGGTTTAAGATAGTTGTCTATCATCTCCTCTTGAGCCTGAATAAATTCAGAAATTTCAAGTTTAATATAGAGGTCATACTCGGCATTAATCCAATTAAATAACATATAAGAGAGTGCATTGTAACGATACCCCTCTTTACCAATAAGCAGTGCAGCATCTTCTCCATCAATAAAGATATGTGCAATACCATTAAATACATCTACTTCAACTGTATCAATATGAAAACAGGCTGTTTTCATTAATTTAATAATTTTATTCTCGATTTCAATAGAGCGTACTCTATTCTCTGGATGTTCTCTATCGTCATCAAAAAAGAGCTCTTCGGTAGGCTTCTCAATAGAGGTAGATACTTCTACTTTACTCTCTTTGACCTCTATATTTTCTTTTACTTCATTATTAAAGAAATTATCAACAATGGCATCATTTTTAGGAGCCAAATCTTGAATATCTTTATCCTTCTCGTTCTCTGAAGAGAGAGAAGATGTAGAAGTCTCTGTTAGGGGTTGAGTATTGGTTGTAACAATTTCCCTACTCGACTCCTCTTCTATATGCTTCTCTTCTAGAGTAGACCTCTCCTCTTCAGCTGAAGGTGTTGCTGTTTGGGTTATCTTTTTTACGGCTATAATAATGGCACTCTTTTTAAAGAGTCCCATCACACCCGATGTTGGATGTTGAATTATCTCGTAATTTATCTCTGTTACTGAACATGCTAACGCTTTTGCTGCCTTGCTGTAGGCCTCTTCTAATGTTTCAGCTTCAATTCTTTTCATCTCCATGTTCAAACCTCCCCTTATAATTTATTTTTGTGCTGCTATACGGGCAGCTTTCTGTTTTTCAAATGCATTGTTTATAACATACTGTTGTGCAATAGTAAAGATATTGTTTACTAACCAATAGAGAACCAATCCAGCAGGGAAAGTGATAAAGAATACAGTCATTACAACTGGTAACCACTGGAATATTTTCTGTTGCATTGGGTCTGTCATTGTATTTGGTGTAATCTTCTGTTGATACCACATAGAAGCACCCATCAATATAGGCAATACAAAGTATGGATCCATAACTGAAAGGTCTGTAATCCATAGTGTCCACTCTGCTCCTTGAAGCTCAACAGCATTTAAAAGAACTCGATAGATTGCAAAAAAGATTGGAATCTGAAGTATCATTGGTAGACATCCACCCATTGGGTTTGCACCATGTTTTTTATACATCTCCATCATCTTAGCATTCATTTTTTGAGGGTCTTTACCATATTTCTCTTTTAACTCTTTCATCTGAGGAGCCAAATCTTTTAACTTCTGCATAGACATCATACCTTTGTATGAGAGAGGGAAAAGAATCAATTTAATTAATAGTGTTACAAGCACAATTGCCCAACCCCAGTTACCAACCAAACCATGGAACCACTCTAGAACCTTAAAGAGAGGTTTTGAAATAAAAGTAAAGAATCCATACTCAATTACATCAGTTAATTCAGGATTAATAGATTTTAAAATTGATGAATCTTTTGGTCCTAAATATCCATGAAGTGTAAAGTTTTGTTCTCCTTGAACAAAAAGAAGAGCATTGTCTTTCTCTTCACCAATAATAATATTTGAAACTTTTAATGGCTTTTCAAAATTATAAAGAGTAGAGGTAAAGTATCTATCAAAAGCAGAAGCAAATTTTGCATTTTGTACATTAAGGGTCTCCTCAACATCTCCATCTTCTAGAATCTCAACAACACCATTACCTTTTTTAATCAATGCACCCTGCACAACCATATACATAGTATGGTCAGCATTTGGTCTCTGACCCGTTGTTATAAAGTAATCTAACGGTTTAGAGAGCTTTACATCAATATCATAGTGACCATCTTTATAAAAAGTCAATGTTTTTGTTACAGTTACCGAAGAGAGCTTTTGTGTTAAAGTCACCTTGTTTGTTGTACCTGTAGTTAAATCAACTGTTGGTGTTGAAGTGGTGTATGGTTTCGTTAATGCCTCTTTGTTTACATCAACATCGGCAAATCGAATCTCTAAAGGTTTAACCCATAAAGGATTTAAAAGTTTTAACTTTTTCCCCTCATACTCAAACTTTTTCTCTAACATAGTTGCCTGTGCAATACGCCCAAGCTCATCAATGTTATAGATAAATTTATCTGATTTCACTGTTGTTAATGATTTTACTGTTGTTACAGGTGCTAAAGCTTGGCTGTTTTGAGCTGGTGCTTTTGTAGATGTTGAACCCATTACATTTGGGGTCTGTTGTACCTGTTGTGTTGCAACCGTCTGATTTTGGTCAATAGGTTTAGGTGTCTTGGGCATAAACATATCAAATATTACAAATACAAGAAATGAGAGTACCAAAGCAAGAAGAAGCCGTTGTTGAAGATTGTCGTTTTGTTCCACGAGAGATAGCCTTTTTAAAATTCTTAGATATTCAATTTATACTTTGAGTGTTAAATTATATTAATATATTAAGAATTATATTTAAAATTAATGGCAAATTATATCAAAAACTATTTAAGAATATCATTGTTTTAAGGCTTTTAGACGCTTTAATGTTCTAAAAAACTCTTGAGTGGTTTCATTATACTCACTATTGAGTAAATTTGGTTTCGCAACCAGTATATAACGACCTGTTTTTAAATTTGGGATATGGTTGAGGATATGAGAACGAAGAAGGCGTTTAGCCCTATTTCGGTGGACTGCATTACCAACTTTTTTGCTGGCAACAATCCCCAGTTCATACACTTGCATATCAGATTGATAGAAGAGTACAAACTTTGAAGTATGTACAGTTTTCGAGTTATTATAAACTCTGTTGAACTCTTTCGTAGTTTTTAGGCTACTAAAATGTTTTAAACTGCTAATCTTTTTCTACCTTTTGCTCTTCTTGCAGAGATAACCTTACGACCGTTTTTAGTTTTCATTCTTGTTCTAAATCCGTGAGTTCTTTTTCTTGGTGTGTTATGGGGTTGAAACGTTCTTTTCATAACTGATAACCATCCTTATTAGTATTTTACCCAGCAATAAACACTGTGCATTAATTTGAAACGCGATTTTATCCTAATTCTACTTAAAAGTGTAGATTAAACGCTCTTTTTTCTTATCTTTTTTAACTTTTTGTTAATTTTTTTCTATTTATATTAATTGTGATATGATTAGATATTAAATTTAGAGGAGAGATATTGAAAAAATTCATCTACAGTGCCATCTTTTTTGTGGCTCTAATTGGAGGCTATGTCGCCTACCAAAATTTGGGAAAGATTTTACCCTACTACAATCAATTAACCAAAGAACATGTTAGTATTAATCATAATTTACAACCTGACACACAGAAAAAAGCTTCTTTTGTCGGTTCTCAAAAATGTATTGAGTGCCATAAAGAGAAACACCAAGCATGGAGTCACTCTCGACATCCAAAAATGATTCAAGATATAAAAAAAGACCCATCTGTTGTTGTTGCTGATTTTTCAAAACTACCGAAAGAAGCTAATTTTACTTTAAAAGATGCCATATATACTGTTGGTGGAAAATTTAAACAGCGTTATATGCTTAGAAAAGATATTAATGGTACAGAAGATTATGTCTTAGGAAATTATCAATGGAATGTCCAGACTCAAAAATGGCAAAAATTTAAACCATGGAAATATTGGTATAAAAATGCCTATCCTCATGATAATCAAAAGCTTCCAACATCAAGAGCTTGTGATGGATGTCACTTTACAGGATATATGTCAACTCAAAAACGTGTAGAGAGTGGAATCTCATGTGAAGCGTGTCATGGACCAGCATCCAATCATGTAGCCAATCCAGAACTTCCACTATACAAAGCATCTACAAGTGACCCTGTACGTCAGAATGAAGTCTGTCTTCAGTGCCATATGAGAAACCGAGATAAACGGTTAGAGGATGTCAATATGAGTGCCATCTATGGTGATGCACGAGATTATCCAATGGGTTATGAAGCAGGAAAATCTTTGGCTCAGTATAAAACTCCTGCACCATTTACAATTGGTCATGAGACCAAAGAGTTCTACGCCAATGGAGCAGGAAAGAAAAACCGAACCCAAGGAAATGAGTTTGTTCACTCAATAAAGGGAAAACATGGAATTACCTGCATCAACTGTCATAACCCACATACTCTAGAGCCAACAGCCAAAAAGAACAGAGGAAATAGACTCTGTATGAAGTGTCATAGCTTTGGTTCAATGATTGGACCTCATCAGAAAGATATAGAAGCACATACCCATCATAAAGCCAAATCAACAGGCTCTTTGTGTGTTGAGTGTCATATGCCAAAAACAGGAAGACATACAGGAAAATCTCCATTAACTGTACGTAGTCACCTTTTTGGATTTACAACACCAAAAGAGACAAAGAAGTATAATATGCCATCTGAAACAAATGCCTGTTATGCGTGTCATAATAGTGACAAAACTCAAAATAAACGAACAATGGAACAGTTACAAAAAGATTTAGAAGATTGGGGAATGGTTAGTTGGGATAAACGATAACAATCCTCTCTAGTTCCCACGCTCAGCGTGGGAACTAGAAAAAAACTCATCCTATTTTACTTAAAATTTTATCTAACAATGAAGTAGAAGTAAAACGTTTTAAAGTTCCTAAGAGGATTGTTGCTTTAGTAATGTAATAGCGTGGTTTTGGCTCTTTAGCCAAAGCAATTTTATAGACTACTTGGGCAACACTAATTGGCTCTTCATTAAAAGGAACAGCACTCTTTTTAGCCTCCAAACTCTTTTGATACTTCTCTTTAAAAATAGAGTTATCTATATCTACATTTTCCCTCAATTTTCTCATGGCTGTTTTACGAAAATCGGAACTTATTGGACCAGTATTAAGTAATATCGGATAGATATTGGTATCTTTTAACTCCAGACGAAGGGTATCGGTTAACCCCTCTATTGCATATTTACTAGCATTATATGCACCTCGTCCAAAAAGAGAGACCAAACCCAATACCGAAGAGTGTTGAATTATCTTTCCATAGCCCTGTTTTCTCATTATAGGAATAATCTGTCGTGTGCATTCATGAAGTCCAAAAACATTGGTCTCGAACTGCTCTTTTAAAACCTCTGTTCGTATATCTTCTATTGCTCCTGCTTGACCAAAACCTGCATTATTAAACCAAATATCTATCTTTCCATCTTCTTTAAGAACATAAGCAATAACGGCTTCAATCTCATCACTCTCTTTTACATCCAATTTAAGAACATAATTGAGTCCAAGAGCTTTAAGAGACTCTATATCTTGAGCATTTTTTACTGTAGCATAGACTTTAATACCCCGCTCTTGCAGATATTGGGCTGTTGCCAAACCTATACCTGTAGAAGAGCCTGTAATTACTATATTGGTCACGTTAATTTTTTCCGTATTTTAAATCTTTAACAGCTTGAGTAATATCATCTTGACGCATAAAGTGTTCACCTACTAAAAACGCATCTGCACCCACTTCACTTAACCCTTTTACTGTCTCATGGTCATTAATCCCACTCTCAGCTACAATAATTTTGTTTTTAGGAATTAGAGGAATTAACCGTTCACTCAGCTTCATATCCATCTCAAAGGTCTCCAGATTTCGATGATTAATTCCAATAATATCTGCTCCTGCAAAAATAGCCTTGGTTAAATCAACTTTATCGTGTATCTCTACTAATGCTTCCATTCCTAGGTGTCGCGTGTAGTTTAACAGTTCTTTTAACTCTTTTCGACTCAATGCTGTAGCAATTAACAGTACATAATCAGCACCAAATGCCAATGCTTCAACAAGCTGATATTTATCAACAATAAAATCTTTACGTAAAAGAGGTATTGAAGTATAACGACGAACCATTCCTAAATACTCTTTGTCCCCTTTGAAAAAATGGGGTTCAGTTAAAATAGAGAGCGAATCTGCTCCCCCTTTTTCATATGCTTGACCAATCACCATAGGGTCAAAATCTTTGCGAATAATCCCTTTACTTGGACTTGCTTTTTTCACTTCTGCAATTATCCTATAAGGATTCTCTGCTGTTGATTTCAAAGCACTCTTTACATCTTTAGGAGCAAAAGGATTATATGCCAATGAGCGTCCTAACCACTCTAATGGATAATCCACTTTTCTCTTCTCTAAATCCTCTTTTGTCTTTTTTATAATATCATCTAATATCTTTGCCACATTTTTTCCTATTTTTTACATTTTTGATTAATCGCATTCCAATGCTTGCGAATCTCAGCCTCTTTTAAACCTTCAATAGTGATAACTTTTTTCATTATAGCCAATGCTTCTCTACACTCTCCTAGCTTATAATATCCCCATGCTAAAGAGTCAAGATAATAACCTTTTTCAGGTTGTTCCTCAAGAACTTTTTTAATGATTTTTATCCCTTTTTTTACATCAATATCTTTATCTATTAAAGTATAAGCATAATAGTTTAAATAGACACTGCTTTTTACTCCTTTAGCTAAAGCTATCTCAAAACGTCTTACTACCTCTTCTAACATCGCTTTATCATCTTTATTTGCTGTTGATTCAAAAAGTATCATTGCCGACTCAGCATACCACTTCGCCTCACCTGTTGAAGCAATTAACTTTCGAACCAGTTTATCTGCCTCATCAAACTTTTTTTGGTCTATATACAACGAGTATAAAAGCTCAACGTTGCTATAGTCTGTTTTTAAAAAAGCAATTGCCTTATCATACTCTTTGAGATAGATATAACTCTCTACAACTTTCTCTGCATAGAGTTCTTTTTGCGTTGCTTGATAGAGATGCTTATATAAAGAGACTATTTTAGGGATACGATTCTGTTGAAAATAGATATTAATAAGCTGTAAACAAATCTTTTCACTACATCCATTTCTTTTTCGATGATTCTCTAAACGCAATATTGCCTCTGGAATCTCTCTCATATAATTAACAAGTATCGTTGTTATCTTCAATAAAATATTCTCATTATAGCTCTTATCATAAGCCTCTGTTAAGAGTTGCACAGCCCGTGCATAATCTTTTGTAAAGATATAAGGGTTTGCAGAGAGTTCAAAATCAATGGCCTCATCGGATTGAGACAAGAGTGATGAGGTTACTCTCTTCGCCTCTTCATACTTTTTTTCATACAGATAAGCCGAAAGAAGAAGACGTTTGGCTATCAATTTATTTGGATGAGAAGCAACATACTCTTTTAATTTTGAGATATTCTCTGATGTTACACCCGAATAGAGAGCTGTCTTTAACTCTTTTAAAAGATATTCATCTTTATGCGTTGTTTCATAGAGTTTTTTATAGTAGAAATTACTTCTCTTATAGTCACTATTCTGCTCATAAAAAATGGCTTTAATAATCCACTCATCTTCCTCTTTAGAAGCATTATTATAAGGCTTCTCTCTCTTACCAAAATCTTTAGGGTTATATGTAGCGAGTTCCTCTTGAGGTACAACATCTGCTCTTGGCGTATATGTTGTACACCCTACAACCAACAGAGCTAAAAATATAAAGACTGTTAACAGTCTGCTATTTAATCTAAAATTCCTGGGCACTCTTTTTTTACCTCTTCTTTATCATTTTTAAATGTCTCCCAAAATGGAAAGGTTCGACATTGTCGTGGTCTCACACTATATATTGTACACTCTTTTTTAATATTATCAAAAAAAATACACGCATAGTTATTCTCTTCAATCTGTTTCTCAATCAAAGAGTAGCGATGTTTAACTTTTTTAAGATACATTGTAGCAAATTCTTCCACAGTTAATTCTAAAAATTCAGCCATTTTTTCAATCTCAGGGTATTTAGCCCATATATAACCACTCTCTCCCGTGCAACAAGCACCCCCACAATCTTCACATGCAGAGGGTGTAAACTTATAATTATACCCCTCTTGTGTTAAAATATCATGCTTCATTATTTTAATAATCTCCTTTTATACTGTGTGTACCAGCTTTTTTAAATGCTTCAATCGCTCTCTCTTTATAATTACTATTCTCATCAAAAACTATTAGTGGTGGTAAAATTTTTGTTAATGATTTTGAATTCATTCGTGCCGAAATCATCACCAATTTTGACTCTCTATCAATTTTAGAGTGAACAAAACATATCACCTCTGGATTAATTTTGTACTCTTTTAAAGTATAAAGAAGTCTATCAATCTGTTTTGCATCGTAACAGAAGATAAAACGCCCTCGTGGATTTAAAAGTTTTTTCACCTTTGCAATAAATGCTTTAATTGGTAGATGATGAGCATAACGGGCAATATTTAGATGCTCATTTTCACTCTGAATTACATTTGAATCGTAAAATGGTGGATTTGAGATAATAAAATCAAATCTCTCCTCTTCATCTAAGAGGATAAAATCTTCCAGATGGGCATGTGCCTCTAAACCATTTATCTTATAATTATGCTTTGCATAGTTTAACATACTCTCTTGTTTATCTATAATTGTGGTTGAGATATTGAAATCTCGGCTAAGTAGTAGAGAGATAATTCCCACACCACAACCAACATCCAACAGAGAACCTTTGGGTTGAAATTGGGAAATAAAGTCATATAAAAAGATAGAATCACTGTTATAAGCATAACCCTTGGTTGGTTGATAAAGATACAAGCCATCCCCTTCGTTTTAAAAATAAATCAAATTTTACTATAAATTGACAATTTTTAGATAAAATTCTTTTTATGAATGATAATATTTTTACAGCTACTCCCCCACCATCAACAGATTTTTGTATGCTAGATTATGAATGTGCCTATATAGAAGGAAACTCTGTTCGTATGAATTACAAACATATAGAGAATGCAACTCAAGCTTATAATACTGCACTAATTAGTAGAGGATGGAGACGTTTTGGTTGTTACTATTTTCATCCTATATGTAATGGCTGTAATGAGTGTAAATCCATTAGAGTCGATGCAAAAAACTTTAAACTCCGTAAGTCTCAAAGAAAAGCGATTAAACGCAATAAAGATACTGAAATCATTATTCAAAAACCTACCTTATCGCAAGCCCATATAGATTTATATAATAAATATCATGCCTTTAAACAAGAGAAAGACAACTGGTCGCATCGCAATATCTCTCCAAGAGAGTATCGAGAAAATTTTGTAGAGGGAGCGCATGATTTTGGAAAAGAGGTACTCTATATCAAAGATGATAAACTTATTGGCGTTGATTTAATTGATATTTTAGATGATGGAATCTCGTCTATCTACTTCTATTATGACCCTGACTATCCTGAACTCTCTTTAGGAACATACTCTCTTCTCTATCAAGTGGAACTTGCAAAAGTTTTAGAACTGCAATGGATATATCTGGGCTATTGGGTTGATGGATGTAAAGCTTTTGCCTATAAACCAAAGTTTCAACCTCAAGAGATTTTAGATGGTTTTCCAGCAGTTGATACCATTAGTAAATGGAAGAGTTTCACGAATTAATATAGATAAGTCAACTATAACTTTTATAAACATTTTTATATAAAAAACAATATAAGAAAAAAACAACATGCTCCTATTTAATTATTTTATATTATTTTATATTTAGTTTTTTCTCAATTTTAAAGATTGTGATGCTTTTTTTTATATTTCAGAAAAATATCCCAATAAATTAATCTTATCTTTTATTAGTTAAGTCATAATATGTGAAGAAAAAGTGAAAAATATTATGGAGAGAATTTTAAATGTTAGCTAAAAGAAATTTTTTAATATCAACTTTACTATCAACAATAGTCTTAAGTGTGAGTATAACAGCCCAAGAAGTAAACTGTCCCGATGGAAATTGTAGAATAGATGTCAGTAAACTTTCTTCTTCAAAGAGTATGCGTAAAAAAATAAAATTATTTAACAGTGTCCAAAAAAAACATATACTTATTGCTTCACAAAGTGATAATCAATTAAAAGTAAAATATCAAAATAGAATATTAGAAACCTTTAGATTTCCTTCAGATAAATATGTTCAACAAAGTAATGAAGTATTAGAACCATTAACAACTGAAGAGTTAAATACTATTGTCTTTGCTCCAAACAAATATGTAGGAACAGAAGAGGAGATAGAACTCTATCTAGAACAACAGAGAGCATTAGGTATAGATTTAGAAGAGATACAACTAACACTTCCTATGTCCTTATGCTATTGTAAAAATGATAGAGAGCCTATATATAACGAGAAGATAAAGAGATTTCAATGCCCGAAATCTTCTCAACACAGTTAAACAAGATATTAAATATCTTGTTCAACCACACGCTTAAAGCTATTGAAATAAATCTCTTTTAATTGAGTTATATCCATTTCAATATTGTTAACTTTCATAACATCGCCACCAACTTTACCAATAATATCTGCTTTAATTCCAATCTCTTTGGCCATAGCAACAACAGCTTCTAAATTCTCTTTACTGTTCACTTCTAAAATGGCTCGACTTTGAGACTCATCAAAGAGGGCTCTCTCATCTTCAAGACGCACACCAACAGTAACCCCTTTTCCAGAAACAGCAGACATCTTAGCCAAAGCAATTGCCAATCCACCCGAACTTAAATCTTTAGCAGAAGCGAGTAAATCTTTAGCATTAGCATCAATAACCAATTTCCAAAGCTTTAACTCCTGCGCATAATTAATATCACTAATAGTTCCTGCTGTCTCTCCAAATAGCTCTTTGATATAGAGTGAACCACCAAACTCCATACCTGTCTCTCCAATAAGAATAAGATGATTCTCATCTGATTGAAATGATGATGGAAGTACTCTGCTCTCATCTTCGTTCAGTCCAACCATAGCAATAGCAGGTGTTGGGAATACAGATGTTCCATTTGTTTCATTATATAAAGAGACATTTCCACTAACAACAGGGGTATTAAGCGCCAAACACGCCTCTTTAATCCCTTCACACGCTTGTGCAAACTGCCACATAACCTCTGGATTTTCAGGGTTACCAAAATTTAGACAATCTGTAATAGAGAGTGGTCTTGCTCCACTCATTGCCACATTTCGACCACTCTCAACAACAGCCAAAGCTCCACCCTTCTCAGGGTCAATATAACAGTATCGTGGATTACAATCAGCACTCATAGCCAACGCTTTTCCATTCTCTTTAATTCTGATACAACTTGCATCTAAACTACCAGGTGCTTTTGTGGTATTTGTTTGAACCATAGAGTCATACTGCTCATAAATCCAAGCTTTATCCACAACTTCCATAGAAGCAATTAACTTCTCAAATGCAGTTTGATTATCTACTCTCTTATAAGAGTCAATATTTTTTCCTGAAATTTCATCCAAATAGGCTGGTCGCTTGGTTGGTCGGTCAAGAACTGGTGCCTCTTCACTTACAGGTGCAATTGGCATATCACAAACTCTCTCACCATGCCACATAAGCTCCATTCGCCCTGTATCAGTTACCTCTCCAATGGTTGCAACATCCAAATCCCACTTCTCAAAAATCTCAACAACCTCTTGCTCTCGCCCTTTTTTAACACAAACAAGCATTCTCTCTTGAGATTCACTCAACATAAAGTCATAAGGGGTCATCCCCTCTTCACGAGCTGGAACTTGGTCAAGATTCATAATCATCCCTGCACCACTCTTTCCTGCCATTTCAAATGCTGAACTTGTAAGCCCAGCAGCACCCATATCTTGAATACCAACAACAATATCTTGTTTTGTTTTAAAGAGTTCTAAACACGCCTCTAAAAGAAGCTTTTCAATAAATGGGTCTCCCACTTGAACTGTAGGACGAAGTGACTTAGACTCTTCTGTAAAGCTATCAGAACTCATTACAGCTCCACCAAGACCATCACGACCTGTTTTTGACCCTACATACATTACTGAGTTTCCAATACCCTCTGCGATACCCAAGAAAATCTCATCGGCTCTACATGTTCCCAATGCAAAAGCATTTACCAAGATATTTCCATTATAAGATTCATCAAAAGAGACCTCTCCACCAATAGTAGGAACACCCATACAGTTACCATAACCACCAATACCTTCGGTTACACCTTTAACCAAGTGTCTTTGATATTTTGCTGTATTGTCGCTATTTACAATATTTCCAAAACGTAAGGCATTCATATTTGCTACAGGTCTTGCACCCATAGTAAATACATCTCTCAAGATTCCACCAACACCAGTCGCTGCTCCTTGATAAGGCTCAATAAAACTTGGATGGTTATGGGATTCCATCTTAAATACAGCAGCCATTCCACCACCAATATCAATAACACCTGCATTTTCGCCTGGTCCTTGAATAACCCAAGGTGCTTTTGTTGGGAAACCGTTTAAATACTTTTTACTCGACTTATAAGAACAGTGTTCAGACCACATAGCAGAAAAGATTCCAAGTTCAACAATATTTGGATGACGACCATCCAAAATTTCTAATATATGGGTGTACTCTAACTGACTAAGTTTATGTGATTTTAAGACATCATCTAAATTTTCTAATGGTTTTGACATTATTTTATGTTCCTATATGGAGATTTTAAGAGCATAATTCTAGTAGAAAAGTGCTAAAAAGAGGATGAATTTTATCTTATTTCTATTCGTTCTTTTTTAATCCTCTTTTCTGTATCAAAGAGAAACTCCTTATGCTCATATCTATCAATTCAAAGATTAGATAGAGACAACTACCCCGTAATCAAGATTTTTTTTCTATAATATTTTTTAAATTACCGTTAAAGGATAGTAAAGCGATGAAAAAAATCATTATTTTACCACTTGTTATTGCGTCATTAACCCTACTTCATGCAAATGAAGATAAAAACCCTGCCCAAATATTAGAAGAGATGTATCAGAAGATGCAACAGATTGCTTTCTTAGAGAAGAACTCCACAGAGAGCAACAGCACTGTTACCAAAGAGATAAAAACAGATAACAATGAAACCAATACGATACAGACAATTGTAACTGAAAACAATCAAACAGAAGAAAAGAACACGACTTTAACCAAAATAGAAGAACCATTTAACTATAACTTAAAACCAAAGCAGATAAGTGACAATGTCTGGTGTTTTCTAGGTCTACTTGAAGGTCCTTCAGCTAAAAATGCAGGTGCTATGTCTAATTCATGTTGGATTCAAACTGATGACAGTTATGTTCTTTTAGATTCTGGTCCATCGTATGAGTATGCTCGTCAATCTTATGAAGCGATGAAAAAAATCAAAGATTTACCTGTAAGTACGGTTTTTATCTCTCATGACCATGATGACCACTGGTTAGGAAACAACTTTTATAAAGAGGAGTTCAATGCCACACTGATTGGTCCAGAACTGGTAAACACAAATTATAAAGATGGAGATAAAACAAGAATGTTTGAAAAACTCCCTGCCAATGCTATCAAAGGAACAAAAATTGTTAAACTCGATGAGACTCCAAAAGAGACCATTAAACGTACCATTGGTGGAGAAGATTTTGAGTTTGTAGCCATTCCAACCAAAGCACATACTCCAACAGACTTCTTTTTATATATGCCTAAACGTAAAATTCTCTTTACAGGAGATGTTGCCATGAATGGACGTGTTACCTCAAACCGTGATGGTTCACTAATGGGTCAACTAAAAGCCATTGAGATGATTCGTGCAAAAGAGTGGAATAATCTTGTAGCAGGTCATGGATTTATTACTGATAAAACAGCTTTAGATGAAGCAGACCGTTACTTTAACCTTATGTATGAAGCTGTAAAAAAAGCCCTTGATAATGATGAAGAGCTTACCGACTTGGTTCCCAATGAGATTATGAAAGAGTTCAAAGATAAAGCAATGTTCAATGCACTTAATGGACAAAATTTTAATGAAGCCTATACAGAACTAGATTTCTTAGAAGATTAATAAACCTCAAACTTTTCTTAATTCCAATAAGAAAAGTTTGTGAAAAAGCATGGAAGCAAATATATCAATATATCTTGATATAAAGGTATATAGGCTATAATCCAAAAAATCCAAAGCGAGAACCATGAATAAAAATGTCTTAATCCTCTGTACAGGGAACTCATGCCGTAGTATTATTGCAGAGGCACTTATCAATAGCCAACTTCCAAATATTACTGCTTACAGTTCAGGAGTAAAACCCAGTGGCAGAGTTAATCCAAATGCCAAAAAGGTATTAGAGTCACATAATGAGTGGAGAGAAAACTATCACTCTAAAACACTCGATACCCTAGAGCATATCAATTTTGATTTGGTGGTCACGGTTTGTGGTCATGCCCAAGAGACCTGTCCTACTTTCCCAAAACCTATCCCTACCATCCATGTAGGGTTTGAAGACCCCGATGGAAAAGGGTACCAAGAGTTTGAAAAAACCTACCAAGAGATAAAAGAGCAACTACTACCAATTATAACAGAAAAATTAAAGGATAAACCGATGCAAAAAAATGTATTTAAAACAACAGAAGGTGTAAAAATCAATTTTACAGGAGTCGTACAGAAACAACAAATTATTAAAATGGTCGAAAACTGTAATACAGGTGCTTGTGAGTGTATGAGTGATGCAACCAAAAAGAAGATTAAAGGAATGCAAGTAGAGGGAAAAGATGGTGATGTAGAGCTACAACTATCAGGAGATATGACCAAAGAGGAGATAGAAAAAGCCTTGGCAAAATCTAAAGTCCTTAATCCATAATAATGGACTATTTTCTTAAAACTATCGGCTCTATTAATGACGAGAGCCGACTTAAAATCTTAAATTTTATTAGAGCTAATGGTGAAGTGTGTGTCTGTGACATTGAAAATGCTTTTGATATGATTCAATCACGCACCTCCAGACACTTAAAGATTTTAAAAGAGGGTGGATTTTTAAAAGTTGATAGACGTGGAAGATGGGCTTACTATAGCATTCGTAGTCCCCTCGATACTTTTAGAAAATCAATTTTAGATGAGATAAGCTATCTGGAGTTAGAACTTCCATCCCTTTCTCACTGTAAAAACACCTCATCAGAGGTATAATATTGAAAAATCTATTACTTATCTATATTTTAGGAGTCAACATTATGGTTGCAGATGATAAAATTGAGGTCTATGGTTGTTATGGAAACAGCCGACATATTATTATTAATGGTCGTCTATTTGACAGTAAAGAGAAACAGATTCATTCTCTAGAAGATGGATTTTTTACCAATCTAAAAAATAAATTGGCACAAATCTTTAATGATGAAAAAGAGAATGAACCCATAACCATTACTATCGGTAGATATAGATACCAAATAGAGAGTGATGATGAAGGATATTATAATTTTGAAGCAACAACAGAGCTCGATTACTTTCAGCAGAATCAAAAAATTGATATTTCCATTAATAAAGATAAAACGGTTACCAGTTGCAATGCCTTTATACCAACAAAAACTTCTCAGATTGGAGTTATTTCTGATTTTGACGATACATTAATTATCTCAGAAGTAACAGACAAAATTAATCTTATTAAAAATCTATTATTTAAGAATTATAAACAAAGAGTCCTTACCAAAGAGGTAAAAGAGAAAATTCAAGAGATTATTACTGACGATAAAAAAGCACTTTTCATTTTAACAGGCTCTCCAAAACAGCTTCAAAAGAGCATTCATAATTTTCTTGACCATCATGATTTTCCCAAACGTACAGTAATTACAAAACAACTCAATGGAGATAATAGTGACCCAATCTTAGACCAAATAGAGTATAAATATGCCAAAATACAAAAACTTATTTTACTCTATCCCCAAATTAAATGGGTACTTATTGGAGACAGTGGAGAAAAAGATAAAGAGGTTTATAGTAAAATTCGTAAAGCCTACCCTCATCAAATAGAAGCCATATATATTCGAAATGTAGAGAATGGAAAAATTAGAAAAATATAAACCGTTCATGAGCATCGAAGTTTACAAAACAAATGCTCAAACAAAAAAACAACGCTTACTTTTAGAAAAAAGAGAGAAAGGTATAATTTTTTTCCACAATTTACTACACTAGTTAACCTTATTTTTATATAATATCCGATTTACTTTTTAGAAAAAGGATTATTATGGGACTATTCACCAATCTACTTGCCTGTCTACGAGAAACCAAAGAGGAACGAGAATTTAATGCTCAACTAAGACGAGATGGCTTAAAGATAGCAATAGAGCAGTTATTAAAAGAGATTAAACATAACATACCATCAAAAGAGATAGCAATAAAATTTGTTCTTCAAGAACTTGATTTTGCAGAAAAAGAGCAAATTTTTCCTCCAGAATTTATCTTAAATAGTGGTTTTCATCCACTTGAATACAAAGAGGCACTTGACAGGTTTAAAAATGATGACCCTCAACTGTTCAAAGTACAAACCCTCTTGGATAATTTCTTACGAAAAATTAAAGATGAAGAAGAGCTGGTTCAAATATCAATGGAAGTGATTGAACAGATTATGTATGAGTGGGGAATTGGGAAATACTCACCTGCAAGAGAAGAGATAAAAGAGGAGATACAAGAGGAGTTTATACAACCTGACCCCAAAAGGCAACCTCTAGAACCAGAACCTATTATTGAAAAAATAAAAGAGCCTATCACCACTCAATATGATGCCAAAAAAGTCAATGATTTAATGGAAGAGTATAGCGATATTATTGGAGATATTATTACAGGAAACATCAATCCAAAAGAGGAAAAGCGAATGGAGATTTTCAAAGAACATATCACATTAGCCTCATTAGAAGGAGAGAGTGACCATGCTATTGTATTGAGCTGTTTCTATGAACATAGAGAACCATATAACAAGGAGCTCCCTATTCCAGTCAATAAGATGAGTAACATCTCCTTAAAATTTCTTAGAAGTATTTTAAAAGGATTTGAACAACAAGGATTCTCTCAAGCATTTCTAGAGTATGAAAAAAAGAACCGTCAAGAGATTTACAGTTTAATACAATAATAGAGAGTAGAATGGGATTAATTAACAACTCCATCTCGTGAAAGAGGTGGTTTTCACTATAATGTAATAAAATCCAACCAACTCCATACCTCTTTTTATCTAAAAATTAGATACAATAAGAGAAAAAATACTCCCCTTTCTTCAAATAATCTATCATTTAATAATTATTAGAAATATCTAGATTCAATTTATTCGAATAAAAATAGAAGATTGAGGAACTGCTTATAATAAAGGAAAAAAATGTCTCCATTTGGAATACAACTTATTAATGGATTTAAAGAGAGCGATTTAGAATTAGAAGATAAAAACAGTTTTCAAACCCTCGAACAGCTTGGAGCGATAGAGAAGATAAATGGGTTATGGAGACTCAAGTCTCTCTATCGAGTGGGACAACTCTATGTCAATAAAGAAGGCAAAGGATTTGTAGAAGCTCAAACCAAAGAGCAAAAAGATTTAGTGGTGGAAGCCCCAGATTTTGGGGAGGCTAACCCACATGATGATGTGGTGGTTAAGCGTATCATTGCTCGTCGTGGTAGAGCTTCAGCTAAGGTGTTGTTAGTTATTAGAAAGGCTCATGTTTATCAGATTGTCTATACCAATAGAAATGAATCGGGTGTCTTTGAGATTATAGATATTAAAACAGGGCTTCCGACCCATGCCAAAATGGAGGGGATGGATTTAAAAGCCTTTAAGATGGGAACTGTTTTAAAGGTAGATAGCCAAACCGAAGAGGTTATTGAGGTCTTTGGACATTTGGGCGACCCAAAGGTAGATGAGAGAATATCTTTGGCTCTTTATAAACGTGCTGATGATAAATTTGAAGAAGATTGTGTGATTCAGGCTAAAGAGGTGGAGCAGAGAGTTACAAGAAGTGAACACCCTTCTCGTGTTGATTTAACCCATTTAGATTTCTGTACCATTGACCCTGTGACGGCTAAAGATTTTGATGATGCAATCTATTTTGATATGAAAGCCTATACACTCTATGTAGCTATTGCCGATGTTAGCCACTATATTGACTACTTTTCTCCAATAGATACCGAAGCTAAACGGCGTGGATTTACCACCTATTTTCCTCATAAGTCGTTTCCTATGTTACCACGAGAGCTTAGTGAAAATATCTGTTCGTTGAAGCCTCATGTTGACCGTTTGGCATTTGTAGCAAAGATAGAGCTTGATAGAGATTCTCTTTTGCCAATAAAAGAGGAGTTTTTTGAGGCTATTATCCACTCTAAACGCCGATTTAACTATGATGAGATAGATAGAATTATAGATAGTGATGGAAAGTATATTGAAGCAGAGAACGAAAAGAGAATTTTGGAGTATCTTCTTCCACTACAGAAGATTACACAGCGACTACGAAAACGAAGATTACAAGATGGGTTTGACTTTAGAAGCGAAGAGATAAAACTACGTATTGATGCAGGGCATGAGTTAAAAGAGACATCGGTGGAAACAGGAACACCATCACACTCATTGATTGAAGAGTGTATGCTTTTGGCAAACCAAGCGAGTGCTAAACGATTTGAGTATGGAATCTTTAGAATCCACACCCCACCACAACTAACCAAACTAGAGGAATTGCTTGAAGAGTTGGCATCTATTGGGCTGTTTGTTAAAGAGTATGATGATTCTCCTTCACTCATTCGAGCCATTCAAAAAGAGGCAGAGAGCATGGGAATTGCAAGTGAAGTGGATGCGATGATTATAAAATCACTTAAACAGGCTGTATATTCGGCGAATAACGAGGGGCACTTTGGGCTTGGGTTTAGCCACTACTCACACTTTACATCGCCGATTCGTCGTTACGCTGACCTCATCCTGCACCGATTGATTAAAGCCGATTTAAAAGAGGACAAAGAACAAAATGAGTACTTGTTACGAAATATTGAGCCTTTATGTCAACGCGTTTCAGAACTTGAACGTGAATCAACCAAAGCAGAATGGGATTTCAGAGATAGAAAACTGGCACGTTGGGCAGAGAAACATGTGGGCGAAGAGTTTAAAGCACATATTGTAGAAGTTGGAGAGAATGCTAAAGCTGTACTGGAGTGTGAAGTTGAAGGGGTAACTGTTAATTTAAGAGGCGACAATGTGATGCTATTTGATAAGATTATTTTGAAAATAGATACAGTAAGTATTGCTATGGCTAAGATTCAGGGGGAATTTGTAGCTAAGAGGGAGAAAGATTTGATGGAGCTTTAAGCTCCATCAGTTAGAGCTTTTCAATTAAAAGTGAAGCTACAATATCATCAGCAGAAATCTCTTTACCTTTCATGTTGTACTCTAAATTATCTCCTTTGATAATAGAACCATTAAAATCTAAGATAAAAGGGCTAAAGGTCTCTATCTCTTCTGTTTTAAAGTCATAACTTAAATTTTTTGTATTAAACTTTAATCCATCATTTCGAACAAACTCAATATCTCCTTTCATAAAAACGGCATTATCTTCATAAATTGCTCTGTTTGCAAAGATATTATGTCCATTCTCATCAGAGAGATTCACCTCTTTTAAATCCAAATAGTTGGTATATTTAGTGGCTTCATGTGCAGAGACTCTTTTTCCTTGCATATCAACTTTTAACTCAAAAAGAGAGAAGTCCTTAAAAGTAACCTCTTTATCACCTTTTGTATTGATTGCAGGTTTTGAAGTGGGATGAATCTCCATAATACTAACAATAAGAACAAGCGTTATAATAATTAATAAATACTCAATTTTTAGTACCATAAAGCTAAGTACTCTTTCTCAAGACCCTCATCTTTAATCAGCTGTTCAATCATCTCACGAACAGCACCATCTCCACCTTGATTTTTTAAAATTGTGGTTGCTATCTCTTGCACATAAACAGAAGCATTAGAGGGGACAAATGCCTGTTTAGAAATCTTAAGCATTCTATAATCGTTTAAATCATCACCACAAGAAGCCACATTCTCAATAGTAAGGTTTTGCTCTTCTAAAATACTTTCCAAAACCTTTTGTTTATGATGTACTCCTTGATAAAAATATTTTATACCAAGTTCTTTTGCCCGTCTCTCTACAATTTTAGAGTTTCGACCTGTAATAATGGCTACCTCTTTTCCAAGTTTAATCCAAGAAGCAATTGCCAAACCATCTTTCACACAAAAAGATTTTATCTCATCTCCACTTTGAGTGTAACTTATTTTTCCATCAGTTAACGTCCCATCTACATCCAATACAATAAGCTCTATAGACATTAAAGAACCCCTTTAGTACTAGGGATTCCTGCATTCTCATTAAGCGTGACTGCACGGCGAATAGCTACGGCAAGTGCTTTAAATGAAGCCTCTGCAATATGATGTCTATTTCGACCTCGATTAGAGACAAGATGCAAAGTTAAAGAGGCATTAAAAGTAAACGCTCTAAAAAACTCTTCTATCAACTCTGCATCAAAATTTCCTATTTTACCTTGCATAATTTCAGGCATCTCAAAAACTAAAAAAGGACGATTTGAAACATCCAAATCACATGTTACAGAAGCTTCATCCATAACAACAGTAGCATTTCCATAACGTTCAATATTTTTAATTGGATAGAGGGCTTTATTGAGTGCTTTTCCAATAACAATTGCTACATCTTCCACCGAATGATGGTCATCAATATGGGTATCCCCTTTACATGAAACATCTAAGTTAATATGTGAATGCTTACTAAATGCTTCTAACATATGGTCAAGAAAACCCACACCTGTATCTATTGTTGATAAACCTTTACCGTAAAGTTCAAGCTTTACCCTAATTTGTGTCTCTTTGGTCTCTCTTGAGAGTTCTATCATATCTTATCCTTGAGTTGAAATATTTATCTCATAACAAGAAAAGCACCCGTTAAACCATACTTTCGTTTAAACTCTTTAGCCTTACTTCGAGAAGAAAACCCTTCTATCCTAACACGATAGATAGGTTTTTGGTCTTTAATACCTGTCTCTATTTCAACATTATATTTTGATGAAAGTATAGCATACTTTTTAGCATATATTTTTGCACCTGCATAGCGTCGGAAAGCACCCACTTGAATAGCAATTTTTTTTATATTATCAGCAGAGATAGGAGGAGCAATCTTCTCTATATCTTCCTCATCACTAATAACTATTGCTTTGTTTGTAGAATCACTATAACTATCAGAGGCAGAGACTTCATATTCATAGCCATCTTTATAATATGTTTTTGAAGTGGAAACAGTATCATTATAACTATATACTTCTGCTCTCTTATCTACAACTTCTTCACTTTTTAACAATTCAACTGCTTTTTTATCACTATCTATATCTGCATAACAGTTTACACAATCTTCTTGATTTCTGCTCTCTTTCTTTTCCCAAGTAGATGGGTTTTGAGCCATAGAACTGTTTAATGAAAAGAGAGTTAAAGAGGTAACAATTAAAGTTCTTTTATTAAAATTTTTCATTATTTATACCTTTATTATATTTATATTTAGTTTTTTATCAATAGAGTTCTTACAAAACTAGAAACAACAGATTGGGTCTCTAATTCCAAATAGTTTTACAAGAATCTAATAGTTTGCATAAAGAGATTTTTGAGGTAAAATACCTGCATAAACTCTATTAAAATCTTCTACTTTCGAAGCAGGTATATTAATTTTATATGCATTATAGGGTGCAACTCCCTGTTTTAAATGTGGATTTATTTTATTTAAATAGTAAGGATTCATATTTAGAAGTGTAGATAGATGAGAAAGTTTCTCTCCTGAACGTACAGGAACAGGAACAATACTATCTCGATTCATCTTATATATTAATTCACCCACTCTATCATTCTCTTTAAAAAGATAATTTTCACCAATCATCGCCATTAAAAGGACTTTTTTAATATATTTCTTTGTCTCTGCTTTAATATATTGATTGTGTCTACTTGTTAAAACACCTATATCTCGTGTACCTGCCCGTTTAATGGCTTTATTGACACAACCATTACCACAATTGTATGCCATTGTTGTTAAGTACCAACTCTTTAAATTACGATTCATTTTATAAAGATATTTAATTGCAGCATTTGTCGAACGAACGGGGTCATAACGCTCATCAAGCTTACTATTAATGGTTAATTTTAACTCTTTTCCAGTATTAACAACAATTTGCCACAATCCACCTGCACCTGTACGAGAACGTGCTTTGGTATTAAAACCTGATTCGACCATTGCTATATAAAGAAAAATAGGAGATATATCTCTCTCATAAATAATATGTTTCATCATAGGGATAATTAACTCCCCCTCTTTAACTGCCTGTATAAATCTATTTGTATAGTCACGTTTATGTCTATTTACAAACTCTTTAAACTCAGGGTCATCAATAAAGTTCTCATCAACATTAAACTCTGTTAAAATATAGCTATAACTTGGGAACTCATCGCGCAAATTAGAAAAAGCAAGTGTAGGCAAAAAAAGAAAAAATATTAAGATTCTATAAAATTTCATAGCTACTCCTATAGTTGTATTGATATTATTATAGTATAGAGTAGCTTATAGTTTAACTTTAAATTTATTTTAAATTTAATTTTAGAATTTAATTTTTATTTAAGTTTAAAGAATAGTTTTTTTGCGTTTATTGTTGTTGTCTCCACTATAGTTTCAACCTCTAAAGATGAAATTTCTGCCATTTTCTGAGTAACAAGTTGAGTATAAATCGGTTCGTTACGTTGACCTCGATGTGGATGTGGTGTTAAGTAGGGAGCATCCGTTTCAACAAGTAATTTCTCTTGAGGAATTTTCGGATAAACATTAATTAGTTTCTTTGCGTTTTTAAAAGTAATGACACCACCAATACCATAATAAAAATTTTTATCAGCTAATTTTAATAAAACTTCATGAGCATTATAACAGTGTAGTACGCCTCCAATCTCTCCTGCATACTTTAACAAAAGTTCAAAAGCATCATCTGAAGATTCCCGAACATGGACAATAAGTGGTAATCCAAGCTCCTTTGCCCACTTAATCTGGTCAATAAAAACTCTTTTTTGTAACTCTTTCTCCGCTTCTATCTCCTCTTTAGAATCAGGAAGGCGAAAATAATCTAATCCACACTCACCAATAGCCACACACTTGGGATGGGAAACAAATGTTGTTAAAAAATTCTTATCATAATTTTTAGCATCATACGGGTGTACACCAACAGCAAAATAAATCTCTTCATAAAGTTCAGAGAGTTCTACAGCCCTTTTCAGTGTTAATGGGTCTGCTCCAGGAATAATAAAACGTTCTACTCCCTGTGCTTTTGCACGTAAGATTACTTCATCTATATCACTATTGTATCGTACATCATCCAAATGGCAATGGGTATCTATTATCATCTTTCACCTTAAATTCTTAATCAATTTGATAGAAAGAATTTTAGCAGAATTTTAATGGAACAAGATAAAAGGGATAACTCCATTGTCTCTTTTTTTTAAAAACTATTTTACAGCTTCTATCTCCCAATTTCACGTGTAAGTGCTTTGATATAAAGTGAATTATCTTCTACACAACTCTCTACAATACTATTAATTTCTAAACTTAAAGAATCCAGATTATTTTTATCTTCTAAAACCTCTAGATGTATTTCTCTGGTCTCATTTTTATTTTCATTAATAAGTAAAAGTCTATCTCTATTTAAACTTCTCTCTTCTTTCCAAGAATCAAATCCTACATATCCCATGACACCAATTGTTGTTAATAGAAATAGATTGAAAATACCCAGATTTAAACTCCGTTTTTTTCCAACGGCATGGGTATTAATACTTGCATGTTCTGTAGCTTCTTGATACTCATCTTTACGTTTAGTAAACACGCTAAATCTCCTAACTAATTGTTAATTTAGAGAAATAGTATCCAACAAATTAGTAGTAAATATGAAATTTAAATATTTAATATGGAATATTAAGCTTTTGTCCAACATGTATCACGTAATTTTCTCTACTTAGGTTATCATTTGCATCTATAATCTTATTGAAGTCCATAGAATTTCCATAATATCTCTCTGAAATAGAGGTTAAAGTATCCCCTTTTTCAACAAAAATAACTCGTGGACTTTCATTATAATGCTCTTTATCATCATAATTATTTCCATCAATCTCTTGAGCTATCGCCTGTGTATAGAGGGAATTGTCTCGAAGAGTTGAAGTATTAATAACATCATTAATTGCCTCACTTAGACTTAATTCCTCTTTATTACTTCTCTCCACACTATCAACATCTACACTATTTAACATCTCTAAATATTCACTATCACTCTTGGTGTCACTAACCCCCATAACGACTGTTTTTTGGGGAAGAGAGTCTTTAAAAATGGTTGTATTTCCTCTTAAATAATTGTATCCCAAATAACTCAAGACAGCAAAAGAGAGAAGAATAAAAAGATTCCAAATCACTATTGAACCCATTCCACGTTTTCGACCATAGGCATTAACCTGTGCATCCTGTGTAGCTTTTATATATTCATCTTCATTATTATCAAACATTTTAAATACTCCTATACTGTATTATTGTAGAATTATAGAATATTTAAAATTAAACTTAAATTATTTTATTAATAAAAACTGATAATTTTTGTTATAGTATCAATCTCTTTGCAAAAGACAAAGCTTCAGAATTCGCCCTCTCTCCTCCTATAATACGTGCAATTTCATCAACTTTACCTTTTTTATCTAAAATTATAACTTTACTTTTATTATTTAACTTAGATATTAAAAGATGCTGATTTGCCTTAGAAGCCAAGTGTGGTTGATGTGAAATAGCAAAAATCTGATACACAGAAGAGAGTTTAGCTATCATATTTGCAATGGCAATGGACTCATCTCCAGAGACATTGGCATCAATCTCATCAAGAATCACAACACCTCCATCTTTTACCCCCTCAAGTGCAACAACCATCAGAGCCAAACGGACACGATTAAACTCTCCACCACTTAATGTTTGAGCAAAAGAGCCATTTAAATTGATAGAAACGCTATTTTGTCCTAAAGCATCTAAAGGATGTGTCGTAAAGATAAATTTTATAGGAGGAAGTTTCAACTCATCAAGATATTTCTCTAGAGCTTTTTCTAATGACAATGCCTCTTTTTTTCGTCCCATACTTATACGATTAGATAAAATCATCAACTCCGAATACTCCATTGATAAAAAAGCCTCCAGCATACTTTTATCTTTTGCCATATGATTGTAACTCTGTAACTCTTCTCTCTTTACATCAGCATAAGCCAATGCCTCTTTAATTCCACCGTATCTATTTTTAAGTGTCGAGATTTTTTCAAGTCTATCCAGTACAGCTTCTATATCAACACCACTTAACTCTTCTGAGAGCAACTCTATCTCTTCAAAATCTACCCTTAATTGATTCATTGAGTCTGTAAAAAAATCATTCTCTTTATCTAAAAGTCGATAGAGTTCATCCACAGACTCTTCAAATTTAAATATATTATTGGCACTTTTCAATGTATCATTTATCTTATCAATACGAGAAAGTTGCTGTTTTATCTTAATTAGCTCTAAATCTTCATCAATCTTTGGTGCAATGCTCTCTATCTTTTCTATCTCAAATTTAGCAAACTCTATTAACTCCACCAGTTTTAATTCATCTCTTCGTATCTTCTCTAGTTCATCAAGCTTAACTTTATAATTTGCGTAACGTTTTTTATACTCTTTCAGCATTTTCTTAAAAGTTTTATCTTTTTCACCCAAAGAGTTATCAATCAGTTCTATTAATTTTTTACTCTCAAATCCACTTTTATCTCTTACTGATAAAAATTGAACAAAAGGAGAGAAAAGTCCATTTAATCGCTTTTTTGAAATATGTTGACCATCTAAATAGTAACGGGCTTTCTCTTTTTTTAAAACTTTTAATGTCACCTCATCCTCTAAAAGATAAACTTCACTCTTTAACTTTAAAGGCTTGGATACCGATACCTCTGCAAGTGAAGCCTCTGCCATACCATAACCAAAAGTAGATAAAATCGTATTTATAAAGAGTGATTTACCTGCACCTGAAGGACCAGAAAGAACAATTAAACCTTTTTCTAACTCTACCTCAATCTCATTAAATGAGATTAAATTCTTTATATATACTCGATTAATCATCTATTCTATATCACCCCATGAGAGCTTTTCACGTAGAACAGAAAAGTAATTTCGCTCTTTTTTATGTAGAAGCTTTGCTCCAATCTCTGCACCATTAATAACCAAAACCTCTCCTGCTTTCATCTCATAATCATCTTGACCATCAATCATTACAATTACTCTGTCTTTGGGAGAACTTAAATTAATAGTAAAATTTGAAGGCAAAACCAGTGGACGTTGCGTTAAAGAGTGTGCTGCCACAGGAGTCATAATAAAAGCTTTTGTTAAAGGGTACATTACAGGACCACCAGCAGCAAGATTATAAGCTGTAGCTCCTGTTGGTGTCGAGATTATTAAACCATCACCACGATAAGTATTAAACCACTCATCATCAATTGAAGCATCAATTTTTACCATATGAGAAATACTTGGTCGTGTAATTACCACATCATTAAAGGCATAAAAGTTTTTACGCCCATCAGCTGTTTGAATATAACCATCAATCATCATTCTATCATCAATACGATACTGACCAATCAGAAGATTCTCTAAAAAGGTTTCTACCTCACCTAATGTAACATCTGCTAAAAAGCCCAATGTCCCTGCATTAATTCCCAATACTGGTGTATGATAGTTATAACTTTTTCTAACCAAGGAGAGAAGTGTTCCATCCCCACCTAAAGAGACTAAAAAATCTGACTCTTGACACAGTTCTTGAAAAGAGACCCCTTTATAACCTATCATTTTTGCTGAATGTTCAACCAAAAGTACTTTAATACCCTTGGCTTCAAACTTCATTTTTATATCATCATAAACGGGACGAATTTCGGGTGCATCTGGCTTAATAACAAAACCAGCCGTTTTAACTTGTGATAATTTTTCTTCTGTCACGTTAAACTCTCCACTTTTAAATAAGAGATAGAATATCATAAAATCACTTCATCATCCTATTTATATAACAGATTGCAATATAATTTATCCTATTTTAAAGAATAATTTCCCGTTGACCTTTATTATTTGGAGCAGATAAAACGCCCTTATATTGTAACTGTTTAATAATATTTGACGAACGTTTATAACCTATTTTCAACTTTCTTTGAAGATAAGAGATAGATGTTTTCTGCTCTTTTAAGACAATCTCTTTTGCCTCTTCATAAAGTTTATCTAAATCCCCAATCTCACTCTCTTCACCTAATTCTATACTATTTTCAACTACAAAATAAGAGTTCTCTATTGGCTCTTTTTTAACAGCTTTTTTTATACTTTTTCTCTTTTTTGATACTTTTGTAGATTTTTCTGAGCTCATCGGTGCAATTTCTATATTCACAATATCTTCGATAGGTCTCTCTTCTAACATAACAACTTCATCTTCATTAACAGCAGGTCTTTTTTTCTTGCTTTCATCTATAACTTTTTTGGCTACTTTTGTTCGTAGTAACTTAGAATATCCCCGTTTTCTCATTCTACGTTGTCGAACTATTGTTATCATACTCTCTGTACTCTTTTTATCAAAAAATGGATTTTCCATCTCAGAGAGTTGAGCCAACAGAGGAGGAACCTTTTCAAAAATAAAATTTTTATAAAAAATTATTCTCTCTTTGATTTTATTAAATATTCCTTTAAAATCTGGAATCTCATCAAAAACTAAAATAGACCCCACACTAAAAGAGAGTATCCATGTCAACCACAATCCTGCTGTACCAATAAGTGGATAGAGCGAATCATAAAAAAGCAGACCAATAGCTCCAGCAGAAGAGCGTTCAACTATCAATGTTTGGAAAAGAATAAGAGAAAAGACTAAAACCATCCAACCGACATAAAAATCTTTATCATTTTCAAGATTTTTGTTCTTATATATTTGATATAATGGATAAATTAATATTAATAAATCAATATAAGCCAAATAACCAAAAAGGTATAAATTTGTCTCTCCATAAACTTTTCCTATCTCTCCAACAGTTTCAGCAGAGTGGAATATTGTAGAAAAAGTAGCATAGAAGAAAAGAATAAAAAATATAATAGTAAGGATATGCACTAAAACTCCTATAAAATTTAGAAAATTATAACATTTTTTTGAGCAAACTCCCAAAATATCGCTGTTTTAATATGTTTTAAAGACGATTTCCATGAATTTCTTGTTTTTTTTAAAAAAAAATTGTAGAATTTATAAAACTTAATTATTACAAAGGATGATTTAATGAAAAAAGCAGAGTTTATTGATGCTGTAGCAGAGAAATCTGGTCTATCTAAAAAAGATGCAAATGAGGCACTTAATGCCATACTAGAAACCATTACAGAGGCTTTAAAAGCTAAAAAAACAGTAAGTTTTATCGGTTTTGGTTCGTTTTCAACAGTAGAGAGAGCAGCAAGAGAAGCAAGAGTACCTTTAACAGGTAAAACTGTAAAAATTCCAGCAAGAAATGCTGTTAAATTTAAAGTAGGAAAGTCTCTAAAAGATTCAGTAGCATAAGTTTAATCAGTTTAATAACTATTTAAGTTTATTACTGTATAATTGCATTCCAACTTCGTGTTGGAATGTGCCACAGTGATGGAACTGGTAGACTTGGTAGACTCAAAATCTTCTGCCTTCGGGCGTGTCGGTTCGAATCCGACCTGTGGTACCACCCTCTTTTTTAAATCCCCTTAAGTTTTTCCCTTTTTTCATTATACTTTTTAATATTTTTATGTTCGATAAAATCGAACCTATAAAATATCAATTTAGATTATAGCATAATTTTATCAAACCCCAGAGAGTAGGAGAACCATGAAACTAGTTATAGCCATTACAGGTGCTTCAGGCGTAGAGCTTGGCATAAAATTTATAGAACATCTTCCCAATCATATAGAAGTACACCTCATCACATCTAACAACGCCTTAACTGTTAACCATTTTGAAAAAAGCAATATTACTTTTCATGAAAATAGTAATATCGCTTCATCTATTGCTTCAGGCTCCTTTCGTGTAGATGCTACAGCAGTTATTCCTTGTAGTATGAATTCATTGGCAAAAATTGCTTGTGGAATTGCCGACAACTTGGTCACACGTGTTGCTTCTGTTGCATTAAAAGAGCAGAAAAAGTTACTCTTAGCACCCAGAGAGCTTCCATTTTCTGCCATCGCTTTAGAAAATATGGAAAAATTGGCTAAACTTGGTGTAGTTATCGCTCCACCAGTTATGGGCTACTACTCACAATCTCAAACCATTGAAGATATGGAACGGTTTATTATTGGAAAGTGGTATGATGTATTGGGGATAGAGAACAATTTATATGAACGATGGAGATAGAGATGAGACGTGCAATTTACCCTGGAACTTTTGACCCCATTACTAATGGACATGTTGATATTATTACCCGTGCATCAATGATGTTTGATGAGATTGTTGTGGCTGTTGCTGATAACCCGAAAAAAAATCCCATGTTTACCATTGAAGAGCGTATTGGTATGGCACAGAAGGCAACACGATTTATAAAAAATGTTAAAGTAATTGGATTTTCATCTCTACTTGTAGATTTATCTGATGAATTGGAATCAAATATTATTATTAGAGGAATCAGAGCTGTAAGTGATTTTGAATATGAGTTTCAGATGGGTTATGCCAACTCTTCTCTAAAAAAAGAGTTGGAGACCATATTTTTAATGCCAAGTCTAGAGTACGCATTTATCAGCTCCTCTATTGTTCGTTCACTTCTTCCCTTTCATGGAAAAATAGAGCATCTTGTCCCTCACTGTATATTGGAAGATATAGAGAAAATTAGAAATAAGGAGTAGTATATATGTATATACTGTTTGAAGGTATTGATACTTGTGGAAAGAGTACACAGATAGAGCATGTTGCAAAAAACTTTAAAAATGTAATTGTAACAAAAGAGCCAGGAGGCACACAATTTGGAGAAAAAGCAAGAGAAATTCTTCTTGCTGATACATTAAGTTCAAAACGGGCTGAACTTCTTCTCTTTCTAGCCGATAGAGCTGAACACTATCAACAAATTATCAAAAAAAATCAAGATAAAATTATTATCTCTGACAGGGGATTTCTTTCAGGTATCGGTTATGCTTTGGCAAATGAAGATTTTGAATTTAATCACTTAGTAGAGCTTAATAGATTTGCATTAGAGGGAAACTTTCCTGATTTGATTATTCTATTTATTATTGATATAGAAACACTTCAAAAAAGAACTTCTCAAAAAACACTTGATGGTATAGAGTTACGGGGATTAGAGTATCTTATTTCAGTGCAAACACATATGCAAGAGAGCCTAAAAAAACTTGATATTCCCTATCTATTAATAGATGCCACAGATAGCATTGAAACCATTACAATATCTATTAGTAATAAAATATCAAACATGTAGGGTCGGCTTTAGCCGACCGAGATATAAAGCTAATGCTACTCTACACTATTCATAAGTATCTCAATAATATCACTCATTGTCAAGATACCTTTAAGCTCATTATTGTCTATAATTAAAAGACGTTTAATACTTCTATTAACCATCATTTTTGCAGCATATTGAACATTCAATTTAGCAGAAACAGAGACAGCAGGAATGGCAGCTATATCATAAACATTTAGTAAATCTATATCTCCATCTTCTGCTACAATACTCTGTAGTATATTTTTAAAAGTAACCAAACCATAAGCCCCATCAGGTGAACTCTTCTCTACAATTACAGAACGAACAGCGTTCTCTTTCATTAAGCGAAGTGCTTCTCTAACAGGAGCCATAGGTGAGATTTTAACCAATTTTTCAGATGGGGTCATTACATTTTCAACGAGCATTTTATATTCCTTCTAAATACTTTAAAATATATTTTAACATCTTTTATATAAGAGTTATAATATAAAGAGCAAAAAAGCTCTCTATATCATAGATTTTATATCATCTTCAAACTTGTGTAGTTCGTTCGTATCCAATCCAGCCACATGACTTAATGGAAGAGTAAAAATAAGACCTCCATTGGTCGTACTGTCTAGATTTAACTCAACACGTATTGCTTTCATTACTTTCATAGAGAGCTTACGAGGAAGCACAAAAAGCAGAACAGAAACATTCTCTTCAAGCGTTAATCCGAAGAAGACTTTTTTCTCTTCAAGACCGATATTCTTTCCATGAATAATAGTAACACCACCTGCACCAGCCTCTTTAGCAACGTCAATTGCAGCCTCTTCATCTTTGTCTTCTATAATTGCTACTAATGCTGTAAACTTCAATCTCTATCCTTCTCTAGTTTTTTTCTTTTATATTCAGCGTAAATACCATATCCCATTACCGTTAACATTGGAAAGAGTGATGCAAAAGCAATCAATCCAAACCCATCAATAAGTGGATTTCTCCCTTCAATATTGGTTGCTAAACCAATACCCAATGCAGCAACCAATGGTACTGTTACCGTTGAGGTTGTAACCCCCCCTGTATCATAAGCAATTGGAATAATATGCTTTGGTGCAAAGTAGGTTAATATAATAACAAAACTGTATCCAACAATAATATAGTAGTGAATTGGGTCTCCTTGAACTAGACGATAAGCACCCAGAGCAATACCAATTGCTACCCCTAATGCTACCACAATTCGCAATATATTCTGCTTTATCACTCCATCAGAAATCTCTTGAACTTTAATTGCAATGGCTAAAAGTGCTGGTTCTGCCATCGTTGTTGAAAAACCAATCATAAATCCAAAAAGATAGATAAGCAGATTATTATCTTGGCTTGTCAAATCATTTGCAATACTCTCTCCAATAGGAAAGAGACCCATCTCTAGTCCAACAATAAAGGCATAAAGACCCAAAATCACCATTATAATTCCTGTAACAATCTTTGGAAGATGTGGTACAGACTTCTTAATAATTAAATATTGAAAAAAGAAGATAACAATTAAAATTGGTGCAATATCTTTAATTACTCCTAGGAGTTCAAAAAACATCTCAACAATTGAAAAAGCATGAACTTCAACACTCTCTTGAGTCACTTTTACTACCTCATTAACAACAGCTACAGCTGAAGAGGCATCTGCAAAGGAGTAGACAACAATTCCATAAACCTGAACAAATATCATTGGAGTTAACGAAGCAAAAGCGATAAGTCCAAAACCATCAATAACAGGATTACGCCCTTTGATACTCGAAGCCAATCCAATACCCAATGCAGCAACCAATGGTACCGTTACCGTTGAGGTTGTTACCCCCCCACTGTCATAAGCAAGACCGATAATCTCTTTTGGTGCAAAAAATGTAACCAAAACAACAAGTATATAACCTGAAATAATGTAGTACTGAATAGGGTGTCCCAACAGAATACGAAGCGTTCCTAATGTAATAGCAAAACCAACAGAGAATGCCACCGTCATTCTAAGCCAAAAAGCATCAACCAAGCCTCCAGATATGATTGATGCTTTATCTGCAATAGCAATAAGTGCAGGTTCTGCGACAGTTGTTGCAAAGCCTATAGTAAAAGCAAATAGCAACAACCAAAAGATAGACCCTTTTTTGGCAAAGTCAATGGCAAGATTTTCTCCAATAGGAAAGATACCCAACTCTAGCCCTCTAATAAATAGAGCCAATCCAACAGCAACAATAGTAAGTCCAATAACAATAGAAATCAAATTTTCAGGCATAGATTGAATAATAAATGTCTGAAAGAATGCCACCACAATAATAATGGGTAGTAAATCTTTAAATGAATTCCTAAGGTCTTGGGAAAAAATTTTTATACTCTCTTTCATATATTCAGTATACACCAAAGAGAATTAACAGTTTGTTTTAATGAACTTTTTTTTCACAATCTTAAAAAAAGTGTAACCAACTTATATAAATTATAACATATAATTAAATTATATTATGTAATCTTAAATATTTTATAACTCTATACATGTTCCTATACCTGAAGATGTTAGAATCTCTAATAGGATAGAGTGTTCAACCCGTCCATCAATAATATGTGCTTTTTTAACACCACCCCGTAGTGCTTCGATACATGCATCCACTTTTGGAACCATTCCTCCATGTATTGTACCATCTGCCTTAAGTTCATTTGTTTGATTAATATCTAAGGTAGAAATTAGTTCCATATTTTTATCTAAAACTCCCTTAGTATCTGTTAAAAAGACTACTTTTCGGGCTTTTAAAGCAATAGCAACTTGACTTGCAGCCAAATCTGCATTAATATTAAATCCTGGATGTCCAACCGTTGGAGCAGAAGCGATTGGTGCAATAACAGGAACAAACCCATCATCTATAATATTACAGACCACTTTAGGATTAACATTAGTAATCGTACCTGTATATCCAAAATTCTCAAAATCTTTTGGAATTGCCTCTAAAAGATTCGCATCTTTCCCCGAGAGACCAATTGCATGACCACCTTGATTGTTTAAAAGAGAGACAATCTCTTTATTTATCTCTCCACTCAAAACCATCTCTGCCACACGCATCACCTCTTTGGTGGTTACACGTTGACCATCAACAAACTTCGTATCCACACCCAAATCACTTAAAAGATTGGTGATACTTTTTCCACCACCATGAACAATAATTGGCTTCATTCCTACGGTATGAAGCAGAACTATATCTTGTGCAAACTGCTGTTTTAATGTTTCAGAAGTCTGTGCAGAACCACCATATTTAATGACAATCTTCTCATCCCTAAATTTAGTAATATAGGGCAATGCATCCAAGAGGGTTTTAACCACATCAATTTTACGCTTCATCATTATACTCTCCAATATAGGTATCTATTTTTTCTAGAATTCCATTTTTAATCTGCAATTCTAACTGCATAACTGAAAGGGGTAACTGAAAACCTTCCATTTTTACCTTATCTTTTGCTGTAACTAAAAGAGAAGTAGCACCCAGAGTCAACATTTTCTCTTTTAAATAGGCTTCATTAAAATAAGCATGGTCTTCTAAATAGTAAGTACCCACAATATTAGTAGGTAAAAAAGGTTCTAAACGTTTAGGATTCGAGATGGCTGTTACCAAAAGCATCTTCTCTGTTTTATCTGAAATAGAGACCAAACGCTTAAAGTCATACTCTTCATAAAGGCTTAAGTTGGCAAAAGAGTTCGAGAAAAGAAATTCACGAAAAGGACCAGCAGGAAAAGGCATGGGATTTTTAACCATTTTTGGAAAAAGAAGAATTTCAAATTTTTTAATATTGACACGATTAAAACCATCATCTAAAATAATTACTTTAGCACCCTCTTCTATTGCTAACACTATCGCTTTCTCCCTATCTTCACTGACAATAACCGATGCATTTATCAAAGAGATTGCCATTAACATTGGTTCATCTCCAGATTGAAAAACATCGGTTAAAATCTTTCCCCTACTACTTACCTTAAGTAGTCCTTTACTCTGACGACCATAACCACGAGAGATTACAGCTACATTGGAGTAACGAGAAGCCAAAGTAATAACAAAAGGAGTCTTACCACTTCCACCAACTGTCAAATTACCAACACTAATAATAGGAACTGAATAGTTTTTTTTTAGAGTAAAAACTCTTCGTAGAAACATAACCGTTCCATATACAAGAGATAAAGGAGATAAAAGTAGAATAATACCCCAATCAGAGAGATTGGGCTTAAAAAAGAGTCTCTCAAAAAAAGAGACAAATTTTTGTTTACAGCTCATTAAATGTGGGCAGCAGCCACTTTTTTAACTGCATCACAAACAGCAATCACCTCTTCATCTGTTAATGATGGGTATATAGGAAGTGACATTACACGCTGAAAACACCCTAGGGCTACAGAGTAATCAAAAACTTTCATTGAATATTTCTGCTTATAATACTCAGTTAAATGAAGAGGCATATAGTGTACAGAAATAGCCACATTCTCTTTTTTTAACTCATTAACAAAGTGGTCACGGTTTTTATCAATCTCAACAATATATTGACTAACAATATCCCCCTCTACTAAACTTGGTAATTTTACATGTTTTATATCAGCAAGAAGTTCATTATATTTAGAAGCTATCTCTTGTCTTCGTGTAATTTTTGCCTCTAACGCTTCAAAATCAGCCAAACAGTACGCTGCTTCAAGTTGACCTAAATCATACTTCCAACCAATATCAACCACATCGTAGATGTAGTTCACATTTCCAAACTCATCACAAACCCTACCTTTCATCCCATGAAAACCAAGAAGCTGTGCGCGTTCATATATTTTCTTATCGTTGGTAACCAACATTCCTGCATTCACCAATGAATTACATAGGTGTGGAGCAAAAGAGAAAACAGTAATATCTGCACCACTATTACCAATATAACTACCATTATATTTTGCACCCATTGCATTTGAAGCATCTTCAATTACTTTAACTTTATACTCTTTTGCTAAAGCATAAACCTTTTCTAAGTCAAGAATACTTCCTGCCATATGATTTACAATAATGGCTTTTAATTTCTTGCTCTGATTCTTTTTTAAGGCAACCTCTAATCTATTCAAATCAATATTGTAGTTTTTACTCTCAATATCTACAAAAATTGGCTCAGCATCAAAATGTCTAACGGCTTGAGGAACAGAAGGAAAAACATTAATACTACAGATAACTTTATCCCCCCGTTTAAAATCTAATGCACACATCGCTAAATGTAAAGCCGATGTCCCACTAGTGGTTGCAATTGCATGTTCACAACCGATAAACTCTCTAAATGAGTTCTCTAACTTCTCAACTTTTTGATTATCAGAAAATGTTAGAACGTCATCTATATATTGCTTGGTATTATCTTGAATCGATGGTTTAAAAAACTCTATTTTATTTTGCATATTATTTCACTTTATTTATTTTTTATCCAATGTTTAGTATACTATATTTTCATTAAATTTCATGTTAATAAAAATTAATTTTAATATTTTTTGTTATTATCTATTCAAAAACACTCTACATTTCCCAATTTCTTTAACTCTTGACAAGAAAACCCTGCCTTTTGTCGTGCATCTACATTAACATGTGGACGTTTTTTACTTAAAAGTTTATACTTATCCAATATCTTAAAATAAGTAACATACTCTAAATCTCTCTCATCACAGAGATATTTAAACCATCTATCTCCCTTATGGACATGAGAAATCTCCTCTTCATAGATAATATTTAGAGCATCAATAAGCTTTTTAACCATTGGTAGTTTACGCTTATTGTCCAACTTTTTAATAATCTGTGGATTGACATCCAATCCACTTGCCTCATAATAGCGAGGAATGATTGCCATTCTATCCAAACTATCTTTGGCTGTCTCTATCGAAGCATCAAAAAGACCACAGTGAACAGGAAAATCTCCATAAGTAAACCCCAACTCTTCCAAGAGTCCATCAAGCATCTTATAGTGTCGTATCTCATCTTGAGCCACCTCTAACCAATCAATTTTATATGCCATTGGCATCTCAGGAAATCGATAAACAGCATCCAAAGCCAAATCTATGGCAGAGTATTCAATATGAGCAATGGCATGAACCAAAGTTGCCAACCCCTCTTTGGTATCAAAATCTTTTCTTGTTTTTAGTGCTTTTGGCTCTACAATCTCACATCTATTAAAATAAGAAGGCTTATCAAATAAAAGAGGAGAGAATCCGTTAGAGGATATAAAACTATTTTGGCTACAATACTCAAAACATTGTTGTGTGAGTTTTTCTTTAAGTTCGATAGAATCACTTCTAATCGCTTCTTCTAAAATTTTATATATATTCATAAACAACATTATACCAAACCCAACAAGAGAGTTAAATTAGATGGAAATTAAAATGCAACCCATGGGCATGACCCAAACCAACTGCTATATTGTTACAATTGATAACAAAGATTTAATTATTGACCCAGGTATCGGTGCAACATCATGGGTAATTGAAAATACCAGCAATCCCATTGCTATTTTAAATACCCATGGACACTATGACCATATCTGGTCAAATGCAGAATTAAAAGAGAGATTAAATATTCCTATCTATATTAATAAAGATGATGCTTTTATTTTAGAAAATGGCTGTATTTTAGGACAAACCCCTCCAAAGAGCAGAGCTGATGTATTGGTTGATGGTGATAAACTTTTAGAAATTGATGGTATCAAAGTTCAATTTCGACACTTTGCAGGACATACTCCGGGAAACTCTATTATTGAAATAGATGATGTCTGGTTCTCTGGCGACTTTCTTTTTCAACAATCAATAGGACGCTGGGACTTTCCATTCTCTTCAGGTAAAGCAATGATAAAAAGTTTAGAGAAAGCAATGAAAATTCAAAAAGATTTTACACTTTATCCTGGGCATGGAATGAGTAGTACACTCAAACAAGAGCAACGAGGAATGCCAATGTGGATTAATTATGTAAAGAGCAACGCTTAAAACGCCATAGAGTGCAATTTATTGTAGCAAACATCAATAGAAAGTGTTTGGTGCAATAAATTGCACCCTACTTTTCATAAGAAAATTTATATCCTCTTCTTCGAACAGTATGAATTACTTGAAATCCTAAAATGCTTTTGAGTCTTTTTCTAATCTGATTAATAGCTACCTCAACCGTATTATCACTCACATATTCAGGCTCTTCCCACAAAGCATTAATTATCTCATCTTTAGAAAATACTCGTTCTTCTCTTAATGCCAAATAGGCGAGAATATCAAATGTTTTTCCATTTAAAGAGACAATTTTATCATCGTATTCTATCTTTTTATTGGCAATATCTATCACCAATTTACCAACATCTATCTGCGTTCCAAACAGTTTTCTCATATTTGAAAGCACTCTTACAGCAATAAGCTCTGCTGAATCAATATGATTGATGAGAACATCATCAACACCTAAAGAAAAAAGAGGAATTTGATTCTCTATATCATCGGTTAAAACGATAATTTTTGTCTCTCTCTTTTTTTTCTTCACTTCATTACTATACTTTTCCAAAGTATAGCGTTCTCCTTCATCTACGATGATAATAAGCTCATAGTGTCTAAAGTCTGTAAAGTTTGTTGCATCATATAAATCTCTTGCACTATCGACAATGCAAATAAAATACTTTGCAAGTTCACTCTCTAACTCTTTTATGAACTCATCGTCAAAACCAATGGTTAATATTCTCATTATTATCCTAATCTATATATATTCAAAAGTTATATCAAAATAATACTTATTTAAAAATAAGATAATTTTTTAATGTTTTTTAATTATATTTATTTAAGCAACTGGAAGTAACTTATATTACTTTAATTATACCTTATTTTTTACTCATTTGAAAATAAATTTACCATTTAGTCTGTTTTCTTTAGTTTTTTAGCCTTTATATAAACTCTTTTAGGAGCAGGATAACCCTCGACCGTTTTATTTTGGTCATCTTTATCTAAGAAATCATCTAAAGACTGTGTATTAATCCACTCTGTCTTTCTCTGCTCTTCAGATTTTGTTTTTACAATGGCTAAAACTTCTATCTCTTCAAAACCTGCACGATAACACCAATTTTTTAAAGCCGAAACTGTTGGAATAAAATAGATGTTTCTCATTTTAGAGTAACGGTCACGAGGTGTTAAACAGACATCCTCTTCTCCATCAATCATAAAGGTATCTAAAATCAACTCTCCTCCTCTATTTAATCCCTTAAAAAGAGATTTTAACATTCCTATAGGGTCTGCACGATGATAGAGTACTCCCAAACAGAAGAGAGTATCAAATTTATGTTCATAAAACTCAACATGTTCTACACCCAGCATCTCATAAGTGATGCCACTCTTTATAAAATGGTCTAAAAACTTAAATTGACAATAAGTTACAGCAGAGGGGTCAAAACCAACCAATCGCTTGGGACTATCCTCTTGCATCCGAAAGAGATAATAGCCGTTATTACATCCTATATCCCCTACAATTTTATCTTTTAAATTAAAATGAGGACGTAAAAGGTTATATTTTAAATTACTTTTCCACTCGCTATCAATAAATATCTTAGAGACCTGAAAAGGTCCTTTTCTCCAAGGGTGCATAATCTTAGCACTATTATATATATGTGCTTCGTCCTCTACACTCAATCCTGTTGTTAGAATTTCAACACTATCTCCAAGTTTTATTTCGGTAGTTTCAGGTTTAGGGAGAGCAAGAATCGCCTCCCAATAAGGTTTTATATTTTTCCACTCAAGAGCTTTTAAACGCTCTTGACGTAATGAGTTCAGGTCTATTTTCTGCATTACTATTTAACAATAGCCTTTAGAATCTTCTGCTCTTCTACAGGTCTGTCTGCTCGTCCTGTTTTTGTATTCTCTATTTTTCGAACACTCTCTTCTCCTGAGACAACCTCTCCAAAGATGGTATATCCTCCATTTAAAAATGGGGTCGCTTTGGTGGTAATAAAAAATTGACTACCATTAGTATTGGGTCCATGATTTGCCATTGCCAATAAAAAAGGTCTGTCAAAGACTACATTGGGTGCATGTTCATTAACAAACTCTTTTTTCCAAATAGAATCACCACCCCTTCCTGTTCCTGTTGGGTCACCACCTTGAATCATAAAATCTTTAATAACTCTGTGAAAAATCAATCCATCATAATAACCCTCTTTGGCATGAGTAACAAAGTTTTCAACAGCTAAAGGAGCAACTTCTGGAAACATTTTAAGCGTAATATCTCCTTGATTTGTCTTTAATACAACAAGTGTATCGGTTGTTTTTTTACTACTACTATTACTCTCTACAGTTACATGTGTATCTTTTGCATTACATCCCGTTAAAGTTGTAATTAAAACCAAAAAAAATGTTAATAGTCCTTTTCTCATATATCTGCCTCACACTTATCAATATTTAACTCATCAAGAAGCATTGTAAAAAATCCTCCACCTACTCTGTGTATATCATCATGAAACTCAATATAAATTCCATGTAAATCGGGTCTATCATTTGAAATCTTTTCAAAAATAAAAGGAGTCATCCCTGTCTCTGCTTTTACTTTATCAATAGCAATCTTCACCTCATCACAGAGATGCTTACTCTCTTCAAAAATAAGACTCAATGTCTCATAACGCTCTTCCATTCTCATATGGGCTTTAATATCGCCACAATTAGCCATCATTCTACCTTGCGTATTGGATTTCTCGTTTTTCGCGAATCACATTAACCTTGATTTCGCCAGGGTATTGTACCTTATTCTCTATCTCTTTTGCAATCTCTTTAGATAATAAGTAAACATTGGCATCATCAATCTTTCCTGCATCTACAAAAATACGAATCTCCCGACCAGCATTAATCGCAAACGCATCAAGCACACCTTTTTTAGATTTGGCAATATCTTCAATATCTTTTACCCGTTTAACAAAGCTCTCTAAAACCTCTCGTCTTGCACCTGGACGTGTTGCACTCAACACATCTGCTGCACAAACAGCTGCACTCTCTACACCATCAGGCTCTTCATGACCATGGTGTGCATAGATGGCATTAATTACAGTAGGATGTTCATCATAACGACGACAAATTTCAACACCCAAATCAACATGATTTCCTCCATGCTCTTGTGTTAATGCTTTACCAATATCATGAAGAAGTCCTGCACGTAGTGCCAGTTTTTCATCTCCACCCATCTCAACAGCCATTATCGATGCCAATTTCGCAACCTCTAAGGTATGTGCCAAAGCATTCTGTCCATAACTTGCACGATATTTCATTCGCCCCAATAATTTCATTAACTCTTCATGCATTGGAAGAAGTCCCAGTTCAATGACAATATTCTCACCATCTTCTAGAATCTTCTGCTCGAACTCCTCTTTCACTTTACTGTGAACCTGCTCTATTCTTCCAGGGTGAATTCGTCCATCTTTAATAAGCAGTTCAATAGTACGCGTTGCAATTGCCCTACGATAGAGGTTAAAACTTGAAACAATAATCACACCAGGGGTCTCATCAATAATGACATCAACGCCTAAAAACTGCTCAAGACTTTTTATATTTCGTCCCTCTTTACCAATAATTCGCCCTTTATGCTCATCACTTGGAAGATTAACAATATTAATAAGTCGCTCTCCAGCAAACTCTCCAGCATAACGTGTAACAGCCTGAGCAAGAATATAGTTAGCTCGTTTCTTAGACTCCTGTTCTGCTATCTTCTCTTGCTTTCTAACACTTAATGCCAACTCCAGTTTCGACTCTTCTGCTACCTGTTCAAAAAGGTGTTTTCTTGCCTCTTCTTTTGTTAGACCAGCACTCTTTCCAAGCAGTTCAATTACACTCTCTATCTCTGCTCTCTTCTCTGCTTCAAGCCTCTCTAGATACTCCTCTTTTTTCTCAATATTTTTTATACTTTTAAATAAATCTTTCTCTTTTTGGCGTAAAGCTTTACGCTCCAAATCTAATTCAGTTATCTGTTTTGTAACTTCTAAAACTTTATCCTGAAATTTCTTATCTAAAAGAACCTCTTCTTCTTTGATTTTAACCTGTGCTTCATGCAATAGGTGTTCTGCTTCATACTCTATAGCAGAAGCTTTTGCTTTTGCTTCTGCTTCTAAATGTTTAAACTGTTTTTGATTTTCATTACGCATAAATAGGTAGGTAAGTCCTATACCCAAAAGCATAAAAATTATGTATATCAATATATCTTCTATCATATTTCTCTCCTATTTAAGGAGCCTAAATCCTCATTTTTTTGTTTAAAAAACTATTTTTAGGTGTAAAGTACCCATGACCCTTAACATCATGACTCTCTGTGATTATTTCAGAACAAATACAATATTCTCGTCCAACAAATATGATTTCTTTTATTTTTTTACCATTTTTTTCAAAGAATCTATCGTAAAATCCTTTTCCAAATCCTATGCGTCGCAATGTGCTATCTGTCCCCAATACAGGGACAATTGCTAAATCTATTTTTTTAATATATTTATTTGAATTCTTGGGTTCTTTTACACCAAATTTTTTTATTTTTAAAGGCAATCTATATTTTACCAACCTAAAGCTTTTACCTTCCATAAAAGGAACTAAAACGAGCTTCTTCTCTTTTCGTAACAATGTTATTAAACTGCTGATATTAACTTCAATTTTCAAAGGAATATAAAGCATAATTCGCTTTGAAGCCCGATTTTTAATTAGTTGGTGAAGCTTCTTTATTACAATTTTATCCAATTTATAACGATTAATTTTTTTTTCTCTTTTAAGTTTTTCTAAACATCTCTTTCTAAATTTTTGTTTATCCATCATCTTCTACTTTATATTTTTTTGATATAATCACCAAAAATTACTTAATAAAAGACCATATTTAATAATGAGACATAAATTTTATCTATTTCTAATAGTGACTGTTCTATTTACTTCATGTAATGATGAATCCGAAAGATTACAAAAGCATCTAACCAATATCCATTCATCTAAAAACAGTTTAGAAGAAGAGCCTTCTATAAAAAAAATAGATACAACTCAAAAAATACCTGCAAAAGAGTATCTTTTTAAATTTGAAGATTTAAATCATCAAACTTCAACCATAACAATGAAAGATGATTTCTATAATTTTAGTAATATTAAACAATCTATTGTTATAGTGACACTCTTCTCTACATGGTGTCCCCCTTGTCGTGGACAAATTCCACATCTAAGCAACCTTCAAAAAAAATTTAAAGAGAATCTCTTTGTTCTTGGAGGATTGGTTCATGATGATATTAAAGATGAGATGTTAAAAAAGTTTATTATTTCAGAAAATATACTCTTTTTTATCTCTAACAACCAAAAAGAGAATTTGGCATTTGCAGATATGATTACACCCAAATTGGGACTAAACAAAGATTTCCCTATGCCTCTTATGATTCTTTTCTTTAAGGGTAAATATTTTACCCATTATGAAGGCAGTATGCCCGAAGAGATGATAGAGAGTGATATAGAACAACTACTAATTAAGATAAAAAAAGGTCAATAACAGATGTTTAACATACTAAAAAGAGTTTTTGGTAAAACCAAAGAAGCAATTAAAGAGATTGCTCCCACAAGGAAAAAGAAGATAACACACGAAGAGTTTGAAGATATTCTTTTAGAAGCTGATGTCAACTATGGATTAATAGAAAGATTCTTAGAAGATATGCCAAGTACTATAGATAGAGCCAATGCATATAATGCACTCATCTCTGTTTTTCAATACAAAGCAGATTGGAAAAGAGAAAGCGATGCTTCACCTTTTGTTGATATGATTATTGGAGTCAATGGAGCAGGAAAAACAACTACCATTGCTAAACTGGCACGACTTCAACAGAAAAATGGTCGCTCTGTCGTTTTGGGTGCATCCGATACCTTTAGAGCTGCAGCTATTGAGCAACTAACACGATGGGCAAAAAAACTTAATGTACCCATTGTATCAACACAACAAGGTCATGACCCCTCAGCTGTAGTCTACGATACTATTGCTTCGGCATTAGCAAAAAATATCGACCATGTACTAATTGATACAGCAGGAAGACTCCACACCCAAACAAATCTGGGTGAAGAGCTTAAGAAAATGGTACGTATTGCCAATAAAGCGATGCCAAATGCACCACATAGAAAAATGCTTATCTTGGATGGAACACAAGGAAGCTCCAGTATCAATCAAGCAAAAGTCTTTAATCAACTTATAGGAATAGATGGTATAATTATTACAAAACTAGATGGAACGGCTAAAGGGGGTTCAGTCCTCTCCATAGCAGATGAACTTCAGATGCCAATCTATTATATAGGAACAGGGGAACAGCCTGATGACCTCATTACTTTTAAAGCCAATGACTATGTTAATACGATTTTGGATGAAATCTTTATATAAACCTTTTATATATATTTTTCTACTCCTACTTATTTCTCTCTCTCTGCTACTTCTGCAAGAGAGAAAAGTGTTCGATATTCGAACACTCACACAGACCGACCCCCTCCCCCATACAAAAGCCCTTATCCAAGAGAAAAAATATGCACAAGCCGAAGAGTATCTTAGCTACTTTATATACTATCCATATGTCAATGAGAATCCAGAGAGCCACCAGATATTAAAAGATATTCAGATAAAACGCAACAGCTATGCCTATAAAAAAGAGAAATTTATCGAGGGTATTGTTCGTGGGAAATCAGATGAGGATATAGGAAAAGCCTCTGCCATCGCTTCTGACTTTTTAGTCATTGGAGATATTCGGGATTTATCTATAGAGGGTTCAAACTACTATCATGATAAAAAAGTAGATAGCGTGGTTGTTGCACTCTCTTCTCTTGGACTTATTGCAACCCTTTCAACTATCTATACACTGGGTGCAACAACACCTATAAAAACTTCTATATCGGTTTTAAAATATGCGAAACGCGCCAATAAACTCCCTTTATGGTTGAGTAATAGATTAGTAAAAGAGGCAAAATTAGCAAAAAAAAGCTACTCAGTAAAACATATAGAAAAACTATTATCTCCTATCAACAGACTCTATCAAAGAGTTGGTTTAAATCAAACACTTGCACTTTTAAAAAATACAAAAAACTTTACAGAGCTTAAATCTCTAACAAAAATTACAGCCAAGTTTGGTTCTAAAAGCCCTGTTTTGTTACAAGTTACCAAAGGAGAAATAAACTATTTAACCAAAAACCTCTCAAAAGCTTCCAGTAAAAATATTCTCTATGCTTCAACCTATGGAGAGAAGGGTCTAAAGGCTATAAGTAAAATGGGAGAGGCAAAATTTATAAGCCGAATGGGAAAAAGCAGTAACCTTTTGAAAACTGGATACAAAGGGAATCTCGATTCACTTTTTAACTATCTACTTAAGCATGTTCCTACATGGCTTCTTTTAACAACTGCTTTTGGGGGACTCTTCTACTTTTTAAAAGAGTTCTATTCTGCAATCAGAGGTTTTCTGTAGGGTCGCCATAATGCCCCCTACAGTTACTCTATTTTTTAGGTAAAAATTTACCACAACCTTTAACTTCTGTTCCACCAAAACTGGCAACTTCTCGGGCTGTTCCATTTTCAAAAATCACAGTTCTTTGACAATTTTTAGCCTCAATACACTTTTCGTTACTACATCCTACATCTTCTGGTACACGTGCCATTTTAATTCCTTCTTATAATAATTATTCTATTTCTGAATAGTAGCAGATTTTTTCTTTATTAAAGCCGATATTTTTGCCTGAAGTCTTAACCAGAGCTTATGTTCTATTGCAGGAAACCCTGCATAGGTCTTTCCACCTTTAAGTGATTTCGTCACACCACCTTTTCCTGCTATTGTCACAAAGTCTCCAATGTGAAGGTGTCCTGCACTAGCACTCTGACCACCCATAACAAGGTTCCTGCCTGTTGTTGTTGAACCTGCTAAACCTACCTGAGATGCCATAAGCGAATGTTCTCCAACATCACAGTTATGGGCTATTTGAATGAGATTATCCAGTTTTGAGCCTTTACGAATATATGTTGTTCCAAAAACAGCCCTATCAACCACACAATTTGCTCCTATCTCGACATCATCTTCGATGATAGCATTACCATTTTGATAAATCTTAACATGCTCTCCTCTTTTGGTATGAGCAAAACCATATCCATCTGAACCGATAACAGTTCCTGCATGAATAATACAGTTCTTTCCTATTTTAGAGTGATGATAGATGGTAACATTAGGATAGATTAATGTATTAGAACCAATCGTTACCTCATCTCCAATATAGACCCCTGCCATAATAGTAACATTCTCACCTAAAGTCACCTCTTTTCCAAATCGTACACGCTTATCTATATCACATCCACTCCCCATTTTTGGGTGTCCACCTTTTGTCTCGACCCTATGTGCAAAAAACTTTGAAACCAATGCCAATTTTAAATATGCCTCATCCGTTACAAGAGCTATTGTAGTATTGGGCAATAACTCTGCATACTCTTGAGCAATCAGAACAGCACCAGCTTGTGTTGTAGAGAGTTGATGAATATATTTTTTATCATTAAAAAAGGAGATTTCAGAAGAAGAAGCTTCAGTTAAGGTATGAAGACCTGTAATATCTATATCTTTGCCAGAGAATTCAATATCTATCTCGTGACATATTTGAGTTAATTTCATATTTAATTCTTTATAGTCTTTAAATGTTTCTTGTTCCCATATTGGATATGAGAACAAGTTAAGAGAATCACTATCGCTCTATAGCCACAACTCCACCCCGTACAATCTCAATAGGATTGTAACGTTTAGTTGCTTCAATAAAATGTTTTACTCTACAAGGTTCATCAGCAACCATACCAATAATCATCGTCTCACCAACGTTGACAATACCACCATTATATGCCCCACAAAGCACTTGAATATCTGCCAAGTTCTGTTCAATAGGAAATTTAATCAAGACCATCTCCTTCTCAACCATCTCATTGTGTTCAATCACCTTGTAGACAGGCACCAATTTATGAAGCTGTTTTGTAATCTGCTCTAAAACCCGTAGACTCCCCTTGGTTGCAATCGTAATATGCGATAGGTTTGACTCGGGAACAGGTGCTACTGTTAAAGTCTCAATATTATAACCACGTCCAGCAAAAAGCCCTGAAATTCTTGAAAGAACAGAGCTTTCATTTTCAACTAAAACAGAAATGACACGTCTTACATTGTTTATATCAGACATTATTTCTCCTCCTTTTTAGGTAACATCATGTTATATAATGCTCCAGCAGCAGGAACCATTGGTAGAACATTTTCAAATCGTGCTACCTGAACATTGATAAAGGCTACCTTATCTTTTTTAATGGCATCTTTTACAGCCTCATCAAACTCTGCTTTGGTTGTAACATCATAACCAATTCCATAACACGCCTCTGCCAACGCTTTATAATTCGGTTGAAAAGTTAAATCAGTTTCAGAATAACGCTCTTCATAAAAGAAAGTCTGCCACTGTCGAACCATTCCTAAAAAGTGATTATTTAAAATAACATTAATCACTGGAATCTTATACTCTGCTGCAGTTACCAACTCTTGTACATTCATCAAGATTGAACCATCTCCTGTAATGTTAATAACTGTCTTATCTGGAAATGCTTTTTTTGCTCCCAATGCAGCAGGAAAACCAAAGCCCATTGTTCCTAAACCACCTGAATTAATCCATTGACGTGGTCTATCAAATGGATAGTGTTGTGCAGCCCACATTTGATGCTGACCAACATCCGATGTAATAATCGCTTGTTCTCCAACCAATTCACCCAAACGCTCAATTGCCCACTGTGGTTTAATTACCTCATCCGAATCTACATAAGATTGAGGATGAAGATTATCATAACGCTCCAACACTTCACGCCAATCAGCATACCGTTGAGGGTCTACCTTTCCTTCCAATCCAATAATGAACTTCTCTAAAACACGCTTAACATCACCGACGATTGGATAGTCAACATCAACCAACTTACCAATATTCGCAGGGTCAATATCGATATGAATAATCTCTGCATACTTAGCAAATTCACTTAATTTTCCTGTAACCCTATCATCAAATCTTGCACCCAAAGAGATAACCAAATCGGTCTCACTCATTGCCATATTGGATGAGTAGTTACCATGCATTCCAAGCATTCCTTGAAGTAGTGGATTTTTAGCCCCCATTACTCCTCGTGCCATGAGTGTTTCAACAGCAGGAATTTGACTCATCTCTGCCAATTTACGCACCAAATCAGACGCATCACTCAAGACAACCCCTCCACCAATATAGAGAAGTGGTTTTCTAGCCTTCAAAATTGCATCTATCGCCTTATCTATCTGACGACTATTCCCCTTATAATTTGGCTTATAACTTGGGATATTCACCTCTTTTGGATAGACAAACTCTCCAAATTCAGCCGTAATATCTTTTGGTATATCAATCAACACGGGACCGGGTCGTCCACTTCGTGCAATATGAAATCCCTCTTTTAAAATACGAGGTAAATCAGCAATATCCCGTACTAAATAATTATGTTTGGTACACGGTCTTGATATTCCAACAGCATCAATCTCTTGAAAGCCATCTGTACCAATTAATGAAAGGGGTACTTGTCCAGAGATAACTACCATTGGAATCGAATCCATATAAGCAGTTGCCAAACCTGTAACAGCATTAGTGAACCCTGGCCCAGAGGTAACCATTGCAACCCCAACCTCTCCTGTAGCTCTGGCATACCCATCTGCCGCATGAACAGAAGCTTGTTCATGCCTGTTTAAGATATGCTCAAAGCCATCTTGTTTATAAATCTCGTCATATACGTTCATGATAGCTCCACCAGGGTAACCAAATACAGTCTTTACACCCTCGGCAATTATCGCTTCACAAACCATCTGTGCACCATTTATATTCATGAAATACACTCCAATCGTCTTATATTTTTGGGGCTGATTCTAACCAAATTAATATAAGAAAGGTCTGAATTAGATATTGAGACCTTTTTTATATAATCAACACCTTTTTTACAGACATTTTACCTCTTTTTAGATAAACTCTTTTCCATGATAAACATAGAAAATCTTACAAACTTTACTGTCAACAGAGGGCTTTTGGAGGATATTGCAAAAGTTCTCTTAGAAGCATCTCACTCAAAAGAAATAGACCTTACCTTATGTGATAATCAAACCATTCAAACCTATAATCGGGAGTATCGAGGGAAAGATAGTCCAACCGATGTTTTAAGCTTTCCAATTGAGAGTGATATGATTGTTGGTATGGATATGTTCCCACTGGGTTCAATTGTTATCTCTACAGATTTTGTTATAACAAAAGCAAAAGAGTTTCAACATACACCCAACGATGAGTTGAGTCTACTCTTTATACATGGGATGCTTCATCTCTTGGGCTTTGACCATGAGATAGATGATGGAGAGATGCGAGAGAAGGAAGCTGAGATAATTCAACAGTTTCATCTTCCTAAAAGTTTAATCATAAGAACAGAGGAGTGTTAATGGATGTTGTAATATTTATATTAGCCATGGGTGGGCTAATATTTGGTGCAGACTTTATTGTCAGTCAAAGTGAACGGATTGCACTACGTTTCAATATTTCAGAGTTTATTATCGGTTCAACTCTGGTGGCTTTGGGAACCAGCCTACCAGAGATGGCAACGAGTATTGCCGCAAGTCTTGATAATAAACCTGAAATCGCAATTGCCAATGCCGTGGGGAGTAATATTATGAATATTACCCTTGTCTTGGCTGTTATTTTTATAGTAACAAAACGTTTTACCCCCAAACGTGATTTCTTTGCCAAAGATAGCATTTGGGCATTAATGCCAATATTAATGTTTTTACTTATGGCTATTGATGGGGTTATTGACCATTTTGATGCTATTCTACTCATGATTTTAATGGTTGCCTATCTACTCTTTTTAATTGAAGATGCCAAAGGAGTCGGTACAGATGCAATTGAAGAGGAGTCTAAAAGAGACTTCTCTTGGTTACGCAGTATATTTCTCTTGTTATTGGGATTTATCTTTGTTGTTGTTGGTGCTTATTTCGCCATCGATTCAGCAACCAATATTGCAAAAAGTTTTGGAGTAAGTGAGTGGATTATTGGAGTCATTCTTCTTAGTTTTGGAACATCACTTCCAGAACTGGTTGTCTCTGTATCAGCTGCACTAAAAGGTAAAGTTGAGATGGCAATTGGGAATATCATCGGTTCTAATCTTGCCAATACCACAATGGTTATTGGTTCAGCTGGATTGGTAGGTGATTTAACTATTGATTTAGAGAAGTATGCCTTTGATTTGGCACTTATGACCACAGCAACTATTATGCTTGTCTATATAACTGCTAACAAGCTCTATAGCAGACCAGCAGGAATTTCATTACTTATTCTTTTGGCACTATTTTTAGAAAATGCCATGGATGGAGTAAAAGCAACTTAAATCTCTAAATATAATTTAGAATTCAGAAGAATCCACCTTCTTTAGGGGGGTGGCATTATCAAACCAATAGATGCCCTACTTCTTTGATAAAATAACAAGGAACAAGCTCTTTAAAAAATTCAAAACAGCTCTTTGCATCTACAATTTTATCTGACCCTCCAATATAGACCTCAATGATTACCCCTCTATCAATCAGTTTCATTATTTTTTCCCTATCCCAACAATAAGAGAGCAACTGCTCTAACTCCTCCACACTTCCCTCTTTAAAATATGGTGTTAAATCAACAGAACTTGGATAGGCAACATTTTTTAAAAACTGTTTTTGATAATCTTTTGAATTGGCTCTGTAATAGAGTAGTTGTGTTCGAATAAAACTTGCCTTATGATTTTGAAAAAAGGCTGGAGAGAGTAATATTAATCTATCCACTCTATTTGAGGTCTCATAAGCATACTCAAATGCCTTAATTGCACCATAAGAGAATCCTGCTACGCTAAAGTCGCTCTTGACAAACTGCTCTTTAAAAAAAATCTCTTCTCCATTTAGAGAAAAACCGTTAAAATATCTCATTGATAATCTCTCTTGTCTTTTTTGAACTAATCGACTCATTCTCTAATAGATAGTCCCTAACTCTTTCGACAACACCCGAGAGATTAATTAACAATCCTTCAACTTCACTGTTGAGTTTCTCTAACATCTGATGTGCCTCTTGGGGTGAAGCAAAAAACTCTTGGCTCATCGCAAAATCCTCAATAATCGTATGAATTAGATTTTTTGCCAACTTTATATCCTCTTTTGCATTAGAGAAGAGTTCACCATAAGTTTTCTGAGTTACGATACGTCCAGCCAAAAGTACTTTTAATTGATTTTCTAAAATACTCTTAGAGACAATCTCATTACCATGAGGAATAAAGTTTGAGGAGATAATGCCTATCTTCTCATACTCCACCTCTAGCCATGAAGCTGTGACAGCTTTTGCAGATTGATAGAGTGCTTGAATCTTTCTCTCCTCTTCGTTAAAAGTCTGGATTTTAAATTTCCCCAATAAAACCTTGTCTTTTACAGCTTCAATATCACTATCTGTAATCAGAGACTTATTATGACGTAAAGAGTAGAGTGCTGCCTCATTAATTAGAGTTGCCAATGCTGCAGAGTTAAAACCTATGGTCATTTTAGCTACATGCTCTATGTCAATCGTATGCTCTTTTGCTTGCAAGTAGAGTTCAATTGTACTCATTCTTTCATAGAAGTCTGGCAAGGGAATATGAACCCGTCTATCAAAACGTCCAGCTCTCAAAAGTGCTTCATCCAGCACCTCTATCTTATTTGTTGCAGCAATAACCATTACTCCTGAACTCTCTTCAAAACCATCCATTTCAGTTAAAAGCTGATTTAGCGTTGCTTCTCGCTCTTCATTATTTTGACCACCACGACTCTTTCCTACGGCATCTATCTCATCAATAAATATAATACTTGGACTCATCTCTTTTGCTCTGGCAAAAAGTTCACTTACTCTCTTTGCACCCATACCGACATATATTTGAACAAAAGAGGCTGCACTCTGATAAAAAAATGGAACATTTGCCTCTCCTGCAACAGCCTTTGCAATCAATGTTTTACCCACACCAGGGGGACCAACTAAAAGTACACCCTTAGGTAATCGAATATCAAAAGCCCGATACTTAGAGGGATTTCGTAGAAAATCAATAATCTCTTCAAGCTCCTCTTTTACCCCCTCTACTCCTGCTACATCGGCAAATGTTATATGAGAGTGTGTTGCCTGTATATTCTCATTAGAAAAAGGCATATCATTCACCTCTTGTCTCTTTTGATACATCAACTCCATCTGCTCTTTACGACTAACACGCATCATATAAAAGAGATAAATGATACTACCAAGCAGTATTATAAAAATAATCGTATCCATTGTTTCAGACTCTTCATAATACTCAACTAAAGTCTTATTTTCAACAGAGAAAAGCTCCTCTTTATCAATGGCATCTTTTGCAATTTTATAATTACCCAAAGTAGTATAGATATAAATATAGGGAGATTTAACCATAATCTTTTCTAACGTTTTTTGATTATGAATCTCAGATAAAGCCCTCTCTTTATCAATAATCTCTGCACTTTTCTCTAATCCAGAGATAAGTAAAATAGTTAAAAGAGCTACAGATGCAATAATAATAATGCGTAAATTTTTACTAATATCTTGCCACGTTTTTATCATCTTCTACTTCTGCCTTTGTAATGGTAATCCAGTTGGATGTTAAATCTTCGCTTGAATTCACCTCTATCTTGTTAAAATACTGGTCATATCCATAATAAACATCAGTCTCTCCCTTCTCAATAAGAACCTCTAAATCTGTTTGATGCTCTTTTCTAAAGTTTAAATTCTTCTCTTTAATCAATTTTGTCAACTCTCTATAACGCTCTTTTGCAATATTCCCTTTAATCTCTGGTCTCATTGTTGCAGAAGGGGTGTTATCACGTTTAGAATAAGAGAAAGCGTGAATATGTGTTAAAGGTAAAAGTTTAACACGCGCTATCGCTTCACTCCACTCTTTTTCATCCTCTCCAGGGTGTCCTACAATATAATCTGTTCCAAGAGCATACCCTCTATCGGCTATCTCTTCAAGCAGTTGAATATCGGTTTTAAACTCATTACGTCGATTCATCAATCTCAACATCTTATCCGAAGTGTGTTGCAGTGCAATATGAAGATGTTTAGCCATCCAAGGTTCATCTAACAACTCCTTGAACTCATCATCTATCTGAATTGGCTCTAAGCTTCCTATACGGATACGGCGAACACCACGAATCATACTCATACGCTTTAAAAGCTTTGCCATTGAGCTATTTTGCCCTTTTCCATAACTTCCAACATTGGTTCCTGTCAAAATAAACTCACCAAATCCATTGGATGCCAATTTTTGAATCTGTAATAGAATATCCTCTTCTTTATGACTTCGTGCATCACCACGTACAGAAGGAATAATACAATAAGAGCATCTAAAATCACACCCCTCTTGAACCTTAATAAAGGCTCTACTTTTGCCAACAAACTCTTCGACAATAGTGGAATCAATATGTTTTAAATCTCCTATTTGATAGAAAGGTTTATCATTAAATTTTAAAATCTCATTGATTTTCTCTTTCTCTGAATGACCAATTACTCCAAAAACCTTTTTATCTTCAAAAAGTTTCTCTCCCTTAGAGTGCGAACCACACCCTGCTAAAATAACTTTGGCATTGGGATTTTTACGGCTACGACCATTGATATAAGCACGAACAGAAGAGTCTGCTCCATTTGTTACAGTACAAGAGTTTACCATGATTACATCGGCATCATCTTCACTCATCGTTAACTCAAAATCTTTTAATTTTGACATCATTACCTGTGTATCGAACTGATTAGTTCGACACCCAAAAGTTTTAAAATATACTTTTTTCATTCTTTCCCACTTTTTTAATTAATTTTTTAATAGAGACCCCAGTCATCAGGCTTATATTTTGATGTTGGTTTTGAAGGGGTTTTATTGGTATCTTCTAAAGGCAATTCAGGTTTCTCTTTCTGAATCGATGCTGGTTTGTCCATATAGAGTGATTGACTTGGATATGCCAAGAATATATCATCTGCCTCTTTTAACTGTGCCAATATCTCCATAGAGATGGTGCTTCGAAGTGTTAATGTGGCATAAGCATTGGTTAAATACCAAGCCGATATGGTCACTCCATAGCTCTCTAAAAAACTCAGTATTCTAGGTTCAACAGCAGTATTACGCATACTGTATTTACTTCGTAAACGGTTCAACTGTTTACGCGTCATATCCGTATACCCCTTAGAGTATTTTCGTGTCACCTCTTTGGCAATCGCTTGAGCCCGTGGAATATTGGAATCGAAGGTAACAACAAAATCGATACCATCCCAAACAGTCTTTAAACCTGAATGAGAGTAATTCGCTATCATATCGGTAAAAATATAGTTGTTTGGAATAAATATCATTCTTCCTGAACGTCTATTTTGAAAAACTGTTGTATAGGTAACATCTTCATGCATTGTCATACGTAATACTGAAATATCAACAATATCTCCGACATACTCAACACCATCCTTTACAAACTTTACCCTGTCTCCTACATGAAGTGAACCTGAAACCAAAATAACAACCCACCCCATAAGACTCATAAACCAATCCTTTAGAGCAATAGCAATACCTGCCGATGCAAAACTTAAAACAGTAACCAAGTTTTCAACATCTTCCAGATAAGAGAAAAGTAGGATTAAAAATACAACCATAATAAAGAGAAAATTAATAACTTTATTTGTTCCATAATAGAGTTCATTCTCAGACATATACTTTTTAACCAAAAACTTAATCAAAACAAAAAGTAATAACAAAAAGAGAATAATTGAACCTGTAACAATAGATTTTTTTATCTCATCTGAAATCCCTTTATTTATCTTAAATTTAATCTGAGAAATATCCCTATCAAATGCCTCTTCTCTAATTTTCAACATATTTCGTGTTCCCTTAAAATCAGAGAGTTTGTTCTCTATATTTCTCAGTTCAGATACATACTCATTATAGATTTTTCCCCGTGTCTTCAAAACCATCTCTTGTAAAATTTCACTCTTTCGTTTTAATTTAGAAACGGCATTTTCAAGACTCTCATACCTCTTTTTATAATCCTCATGAACACTCTCTATCTGCTTCTCAAATGACATTGCAGTAATAATATCAATAGGATTGGTCACAGAAGGCTCTTTCTCTATCTTGGGAGCTTCAATCAGACTACTAAAAGGATTATCTTTATATTCAGAGAGCAATGAAAGCTTTCCCTCAATTATTTGTGAATCTTCAATATAAGTAGAGAGTTGTTTCTTCTCCTCTTTTGAGAGGGCATACTTCTCTCTTAAAAGACGAATCTTCTCATTTACCTCTTCTAACTCTAGAGTTAATAGTTGATAGGTCTCATGGTTGGAGTAGACACGATTCCAAAGGTTCTCTTTGGTTAGATACTCATCAATTTTCTTCTTCTCTTCAATCAATGCTGTAAGTCTTGCTTCTAGAATCTGTCTCTTCTTCTCCTCTTCTAAACGTCTCTTCTCTGCCTCTTTTTTTCTTCGTTCTTCCTCTTTTTTCTGTGCTTCTAACTGTTTTGCTTCAATCTCATGTTTCAGCTTCTCTCGTGCAAGTTGATTTGGAGTAGGTTCTGTAACAATTTCTGTAAGGTTAGACTCATTAGAGTCAGTAATAGTCACATTCAACTCTGCAAAAAGCATCTCCAAACAGATTAAAATAAAAAGTAGAATTTTTCTCATCGGCTAAACTCGTTTAAAGGTTGTTAAAACTTTTTTTAGAATAGAAGCATCAATATCATCACGCATAATATGTCCACCTATACCCTTGGCTAAAATAAATTTCAACTTATTATTTGCTGATTTTTTATCTAAAAAAAACTTATCATAAAAAGCATCTACCGAATCAATCTTATAATCTACAGGTAGATTATGTTTGACCAAAAGATTAATTACAAGCATAGACTCCTCTTCACTCATTAGACCCAACTCTACAGAGAGCCGATTTGCCATCACCATACCAATGGCAACTGCCTCTCCATGAAGATAACGCTTATATTTGGTCTCATTCTCAATAACATGTCCAAAAGTATGACCATAGTTTAAAACAGCACGAATGCCCGACTCTTTCTCATCCAAATTTACAACCTCTGCCTTGAGTGAAACAGAACGCTCAATCACCTTCTCTAACTGCTCTTTATTGGAAAAATCTGCCTCTTGTAAAAATGTAAAATAGTCTCTATCAAACACTACTGCCATCTTGACAATCTCTGCAATACCTGCTCCAAACTCTCTTTTTGGAAGGGTTTTTAAAAAGTTGGTATCAATATAGACAGCTTCTGGTTGATAGAATGCACCTATAAGATTTTTACCATACTTGTTGTTAACACCTGTCTTTCCTCCTACAGAAGCATCAACTTGAGAGAGCAGTGTCGTAGGAACCTGAACAAAACCTATACCCCGTTGATAGAGTGAGGCGGTAAAGCCTGTCATGTCACCAATTACACCTCCACCCAGAGCAATAAGTAGTGATTTTCTATCCAATTTATGTGAAAAAAGCTCATCTAGAATTGTCTCTACTGTGGCTAATGTTTTATACTCTTCTCCATCAGCAATGGTAACAACATAAAGCTCTGGAGCTTCGATATTTTTAATCAATGTATCTAAATGAAGTTTAGAAACAGTGGTATTTGTAACAATCGCAACTTTACGATTAAAAGTTAATTTTGGTAAAGCATCAATAACAACATCATATTTAACTGCTGTTCGATTCTCTAAATGAATGGGTACAATCATGATTTTTTAAGCCTATTTAAATGAATTAATGTAACTATTATTCTACCTTATATTCATAACCAAAGGACTTAATCAACAATTAATTCTCAACAGGAATTAAAAGTTGTGGATGTTTTCTTATTGACAAGAAATAGTGACTCACCTCTGTTGATAAAAAGTTAATAAAAGAGATGTCCCTAACCGTTTGAGAAAATGGGGCAATATGTAGAACCTCATCATGCTTCAGAAGCTCCCGAACGGGATTTACCCGTTTCTGCTCAACAGTAATTTTAAAATTATAGAGCCTAGAGAGCGACTCATAATGCTCTATAATACTGGCATTCTCTTCAAAATCTCCCTCTGGATTATAGTCACAAAGAGAGAGAGAAAGTCCCAAGTTTTCTGAAAAATCAAACACCAATGAAGAGAGCGATTCCATCTCACTCTCATTACTCATTAAAATCACTGCCTCCTTGATATTATAAAGAGATTTATCCCCAAACAGATAGATAGGACGTGTCAAATCGTAAAGATACTCTTTATAATTTTTCTTAAAAAAGAGATGACTATCCATTAAAAAAAGACCTATATCGTATTGACTCATATCAAAATCAATATCCCTTAGAATCTCATCATCTTTATAGGACAAGAGCAGAGAGACATGCTCATTTTCAAAAATTCTCAACTCCTGAATAAGCTTTAAGTTTTTAATACATGTCAAACGAATATAGAGCTTACTTTTTGCAAGTTGATTGCTTAAAAAAACAGCTTCATTTATCTGCAAAAGTATATCCTCTTTAGGAAGTCCAACATCAACAATTAGATATAAATTTCGTCCAAAAGGTTCAGGAAAGACCCCCTGTCGTCTATTGATTTTTTTATAAATCCCTTCCAGTACAATAGGGTTTCCCATAACAATCAATCGGTCATTTGGTAAAATCATGGTACGGCTATTGGGAAGAATCTGTTTCTCATTTCGATAGATGGCAACAACTCTCCACTTTCTATGTGCAATTGCCCCCACATGACGAAAGGCAAAACTACTCCCAACAGGAACCAAAACCTCCATAATCTCTCCTTTTCCCAAACCGATATTTTTAGCTGTAGTTGGGATATTGGGTAGCTTCTCATAAAGTGAACCTGCAACCAGTTCAGGAATATCGATTATTGAAAAATTTTCATCTTCTATTGAGAAATTATCTCCCCATTTATTTACACAAACTATCAATATTTTAGAATCAATTTTACGAATATTTTTAAAAGTATAAAGAGCTTCATCTCTCTCTTCCATTACTATAAATGCTACCCGAAACTCTTTATCTTCCATCACCTGTTTTAGTCGCATATAAGAAGTTGGGTCTATATCCAAACAGGTGACATTCTCCATACATTTCTGACCCAACATCAATGTTCTAGAAAAACTAATATAATAATGATTTTCATTAATACGACTTTTATCTATTCTCTGTACAAACTCTTTTGCTATCTCCCCACTTGCCAAGATTAAGACATTCTTCATTCAACTCTTTCTTATTCATTTTTCATCATTCTTAGATATAATAACCTTTTTTATTAAGGATAATTATAACACAATGGATTTTCAACTAGATAAAACAGATGGAAAAGCGAGAGCTTGTACCATAAAAACTGCCCATTCTACCATTCAAACACCGCTCTTTATGCCAGTAGGTACAGTAGGTGCAGTTAAATCACTCGATGCAACAGATTTAGCAACCTTTATCAAACCCTCTATTATTTTAGCTAATACTTATCATTTATATTTACGACCTGGTGATAATGTTATCGATAAAATGGGTAAGTTACATGGTTTTACACAGTTTCCAAAAAGTTTTTTAACAGATAGTGGTGGATTTCAAGCATTCTCACTCTCAGACAATGTCAAAATAGATGAAGGGGGAATCACCTTTAGAAGCCATATAGATGGAAGTAAACACTACTTTACTCCTAAAAAAGTATTGGATATTCAATACAATTTAGGTTCAGACATTATGATGATTCTAGATGATTTGGTTGCACTCCCTGCCACACAAGAGCGTATTAAAGCCAGTATAGAGAGAACAACCCGTTGGGCAGAAGAGTCTATAAGCTATCACAGAGCCAATCAGAAACAGGGTAAAGCCCTAACACAAAATATATTTGCCATTATTCAAGGTGGAACGGACAAAGCCTTTCGAGAAAAATCAGCAAAAGAGTTGTGTGCTTTAGATTATGATGGATTTGCAATTGGTGGACTTAGTGTTGGAGAAGCCAATCAAGATATGTATGATACAGTCGAATGGACAACCCAATTTATGCCAGAAGATAAACCCCGTTATCTTATGGGTGTAGGAACACCAGAAGATTTAGTAGAAAATGTAGCACGGGGTGTAGATATGTTTGATTGTGTCATGCCAACAAGAAATGCACGAAATGGAACACTCTTTACATCATATGGAAAAATCAATATAAAAGCTTCTCGATTTAAAGAAGATAAAGAACCCATAGACCCAAAATGTAACTGTATGGTCTGTAAAACCTACTCAAGAGCCTACCTCTGTCATCTATATAGAGCAAAAGAGCTTACCTATTTTAGATTGGGAACAATTCATAACCTATACTATTATCTTAACCTAATGAAAGAGATGCGTCACGCCATCTTAAATGGTACATTTGAACACTTTAAAAGAGAGTTTTATAAACAGAGAGAACAGTAATGTTCTCACTATACAATTACGCGTAATCCTGCATTATAAGATTTTACAAACTCTGCAAAATCTTTTACTGTTTTACATCCATACTCAATTGCAATCTTTACAGCATCACGATTATTATACTTGCTCATAACTTTCCCTTCGTTATTCTTAATTTTTTATTAAATAGTTTAGAGGTATTTTATAGAAGAGAAAATAAATTAAAACTGAATAGCAATAATTTATTTTTAATTTTAAGTTATCGAACAATAGATAATATTAATTTTAAACTGCTCCTATTGTGTCATTAATAGAAACAATTATTTTTAGATAGAAATTTCTTTAATATCTGCTATTTCTCGTAATGATTTATAGACTGAAGCAACTGTATTTTTACGATTATTTTTTATCTCCTCATCCTCAATATTGACCATAACATCATCAAAGTAGTTATCCAACTTTGGCTTCAAAGAAAAGAGAGAAGAGAGCTTTTCACCATAACCTTTATGCTCCTCTTTTATCACCTCCTGATAGGCATCATAGAGTTGTTTTTCTCTCTCCTCAGAAAAAAGTTTAACATTAACAGGAAGTTCACCATCCAAATCAACCTCTTTAGAGATATTTGCCACACGCTTAAAAGTAGAAAACTGCTCTTTAAATGACTCTTGAGATACAATATCATTTAATGCAGAGACTTTTTTAGCAATCTCATTAATATCACGCTCTCCAGACTCTAAAACAGCCATAATAACAGATGGATTTGCATCTAACGACTTTTTAATACGCTCTACAATAAACTCTTTTAACTTATTGCTATCATAATTGGCATAGAGTTCGTTGAGGATAGATAGAATCTCATCCATATTAAATGGCAAATTATAAGTAGTAACCATACGAACAATACCATTAACAGCACGACGCAAAGCAAATGGGTCTTTGGAACCTGTTGGAATTTTACCAACAGAAAAGAGACCTATAAGGGTATCGAGTTTAATTGCCATTGCCAAAATTGCTGAAAAAGTTGAAGAGGGAAGCTCTGCACCCTCTCCTAGAGGAAAATACTGCTCTTTAATCGCTTCTGCAACAACCTCATCTTTACCAAGAGCCTTGGCATAATAGTAACCCATTAATCCTTGAAGCTCTGTAAACTCATAAACCATCTCGGAGGTTAAATCGGCTTTAGCCAATGCAACAGTCTCTTCCATTAATGCTAAAAGCTCAGACTCATCTTTTCCTGTCTCTGCTTTAACCTGCTCCATATAGAGCAAAAGTAACTTTTTGGCAATATCTTTTTCACGCTCAACCTTATCGGTTAAACTACCAAGCCCGTCCATAAATGTTATCTTCTCCAGACCATCCGTAATCAATCCACGTTTTAAATCATTTCTATAGAAAAAAAGTCCATCTGCCAAACGGGGTTTCAATACACGCTCATTTCCAGCTACTACTTTCGAGTAATCCTCTGTAACAGCATTAGAGACAACAATAAATTTATTAGAGAGTTTTCCCTCTTCAAAAACAGGGAAATAGCGTTGATGCTCTTTCATAGATGCAATAATTGCCTCAGGTGGCAACTCTAGAAAGAGTGCATCAAATGAGCCAAGCAGAGCTTTTGGATTCTCTGTAATAGCTACAATCTCAGCCAAGAGAGATACATCCCGTTCAATCTCAATCCCATACTCAGCTTCAAGAGTATCAAACTCATTTAATATTTTTTTCTCTCTGGCTTTAGGGTAAAGAAACACCTCTCCCTCTTTTAAAATTGCTTCATAATCAGCCATATTTTCAACTAAAACAGCATCAAAATTTACCATTCTATGTACAAATGTTTTTATATCTGATTGCACACCAAACAGCTCTACATCTATCGAATCATTCCCCATACGCACTTGTAACCAACGAACAGGACGAATAAACTCATCACTTCTGCTTCCCCAACGCATCATCTTTCCAAATGCCATTGACTCCAACCACTTTAAAAGCATCGCTTCAAGAAGTTCAACAGTAGGACTGCCCTCTTGTTCTTTTTTATAATAGAGACACTCTTTACCTCCTTTTGTAGCCCGTCCAAGGGAATCAAAAGGCACACCACATTTACGAGCAAATCCCTCTCCTGCTTTGGTTATCTCTCCATCTCTCATAGCTACCATCAATGGAGGGCCAAAAAGCTCTGTTGTACTGTCTGCTTGTTTTATAGCAATTGCTGGATGTTTTAAAACCAAACGCCGAGGGGTATAAATAAACTCAAAATCACAATCTAAACGATACTCTTTTAAGATATTTTTCCATGATTTTTCAATATTTTTTACGATTTTAAGTAGTGGTATAGCAGGAAGTTCCTCTACACCAATCTCTATAAGAAGTGCTTTTGTCATCTTGTGTTATCCTAGATAATTAATGATAGAATTTTAGCAGAATGTTAATAAATATAGCATGTAGGAGTCTTAAACCCAAAAAGTTGGGTTTAATTATTAATGAGGAACAACCTCAATATGTGAACGTCGTATATGTTCAGGAATAAACTCTTCAGGAACAACCATCATATTTGTTTGATTCTCTCCATCGTTAGTTTCACTATCATCACCAATAATCTCTACTTCAATTATATCCGACTCAATTTCCTCTTTAACTTCTATTTTATCTTTCACTTCAACTTTGGTAACAGTACTCTCTTCTTTTTTTGTTAAGTTACTCTCTAGATGCTCTTTTTTAGGCTTTATCTCTTTTTGCTTATCACTACACCCCACCATAACTAACAATAGAAGACCAGTTAAGGTCAATACCACTCTACTCATATGCTCTCTCCTCGGATTGATTTCTTAAAATTAACGGTGTATTTTCATCAATTTTATAATCTCTAAGCTCTTCAGCTTTTAACTTCTTATCTGAATTAAGTAAAGCTTCTCTGTCAAGTCGCTCTTTTAACTCTAATCTTCTCTCTTCTAAACTTTTTGGTACCTCAACAGGTTCTACCATTATCTTCTCTTCTTTTAACATTAGAGGCTTTTCTATCTTTTTAATCTCTTCACGAGACACCACCTCTTCGGGTGCTTTCTCTTCTACTACTACAATCTCTTTTGGTGCAATAATCTCTATCTCTTCTGAAAAACATCCTATAAATAGAAATGGCAATAGTAGATTCAAGAGAAGACTCTTTTTCATAATTATATATCTCCTAACTTATTTTTTAGAAGTTATTATAAGTATTTTCAACTTTTTATACTATTAAGTAAAGAGTTTAATTAAGAATTATTACAAGAAAAAGCCTTCTAGCTCTAAATTATAGCCCTTTCTCTTGGGTATATGCTAAAATTTCATCTACTTGAAAGAGTCTATAAAATAATTAATATTCTCATGACTATAATCATTCAAGAGTTGCATTTTAATATCTACATCCATATCTAAAACTTTAATCAACTGATTAACATCATCTATTGTTCGAGTAAAGATATAGTCTGCTATTGGCGAATATCCTCCAAGTGCTATCATCTTTTTATAGGATTTTAATTGAACCTTTTTCAGACTCTTCTCCTGACGAAAATTACGAATAAACTCCAAAGATTCTTCTAAATATTGACACTCATTGAATATCTCTAAAAACATCTCTCTATCTTGCCAATAGAGTATATCTTTAAAGCGAATCTTTGGATTTTTTAGAAAGAAAATAAGATTCTCCAATACCTGCTCTTCTCCATCTAGCCATGCAAAAGAGTCCAATGGATTTAAAATCATAAGTGCCACTATCTTTTCGGTTAATCTCTTTTTTAAAAGTTTACGAATTTGATAATATTTTCCATCTATTACCATCTGTTTTGTTAAAAATAAATCAAGCTTTTCAACATAGTTCTGCTCTCCATCATATCCAACCGTAAATTCAGAAAGTTCTATTTTTTCAATTACAATGGCATTTTTTTCATATTTAAACCGTGGAATATGCATAAATGCAACCATACCCCAAGAGTTACCATTTAACTTCTCTTCATAACCCCACTCTATCTCTGTCCAGAATCGAGTTTTGCTATCAAAAAGAAGAGCATTTATATCTAAATAGCGTTCGTTCCCACACTTTGAACATCGATTATCAGGATGATAAATGTTTGGAATTTTTCTAAAGTCAACCTCTTCTTTTTTAAACTTTACTCTATCTAAATAAGGATTTTTTACTCTTCTATAGCCTATAGAATCATGATTTCCACAAACACAAAAAAAATGATGTATCCCCTGCTCTTTTAAATACCAACTGTTCTCCACAACATACCGAGGGGAATCTATATCTTTAATAGAAGCATTTAAAAGTGTTATTAATCCCTTAAACATAATTTTTCCTTAATAAAACTCATTAAGTAATTATATCTAAAATTAAAAACCATATCTTTAAAAAAATAGTGAAATAATATTATATTCTGTAGAATATAAATTGTTTTAAATTACCTATAAAGAGAGAGACTCTTCTCTAACTTTAAGCGATATACCTCCCTTAATCTTTTGGGTTCTAAAATAATCAAATCTGGCATCCACTTCTGAATAAATGGTAGAATCTCTAGCTCTTGAGTATAATTTAATGTAAAAACAATCGAACCATCTTCTTGTTTTTCTTGAAATTTTTGTGAGGGCAAAAATCGTTTCATATTTTTCTCGAAATATTTTGCAATCATTGGTGTTGCTTTGACTGTTGCAATTTTTGGTGTAACATCATAAAGGCTCATTGCATTTTGAGCTGTTTTTAAAAATTTTAGATGCTCTTTAATCTCACTCTTTCTATAACTATTTCTCTCTGAATAGGCTACACTGTCAATAAAACTTAGTCGTCTAAAACGCAATATATCATCTCTATCCACAACAACTAAGTACCAATTATTATCCATAAAAACAAGTTTTATACACTTCTCATCTCTATAAGTAACCTCATCACTATTATATCTATAGACAATATCTCTATATTCACTATTTTTAATAGCCAATTTCAAACTTTTAAATATCTTTTTTTCGTTATCACTCTGTAACTCTTCCATAATAGAGTTTTTAAACAGAAAAACAGACTCATTGTTCTTTGCTACCTTAGAGAGTGTTCCCTTCTCTAACTCTTTAAATATCTCTTTATCAAAGTTTTGAGCCAAATCAAAAAGATTGGTCAAATCATCACTATTTTTAACAAACTCTTCAAAAATATCCGAAACACGAACCAGTTTCCAAAACTTAGCACGACTCTTTTTAATGGTTATAATATGTTTATACTGTAACTCTATATCTTTTAAATAGCGTTCAAGTGTCTTAGTAGAGCATTGAAACTCATCTAAAATATCTTTTTCATAGATACTTATCTCTTTTCGTTCTAAAAAGAGTTCCATTAGACGAAAAATGGCGTTTATTTTTTTGTTTATTGCCATCTATT
>Ga0256843_1000092_pt1 | contig 75302 bp, 74 predicted proteins | sample AlvinellametaG_FD_191572 | JGI IMG/M metagenome (GOLD analysis project Ga0256843, IMG submission 191572) | Pompeii worm associated microbial communities from hydrothermal vent at the East Pacific Rise, Pacific Ocean - Alvinella | ecosystem: Host-associated > Annelida > Integument > Unclassified ... | reverse complement strand
ACCTTTCTTTCAAATTCGGTGACTGCTTGTTTATACTTAAGAGCAATCATCTCTTTCTCGTGTTGTATTTTCATTTTAAGATTTATTAACTCTTGTTCCATCTTCTCTTTTTCATGTTCTATCTTTTTCTGTTCTAACTCCATTTTACTTTTAAGTTGTTCAGCTTCCATGTTCTTAATACGTAACTCATGTTCGTATCTTTTCTCTAATGACAATATGTCTTTTTCCATCTTCTCTTTATCATAGCTTATTCTATCATTAGCTACTTCTATATCTCTTAAATCTTTCTCTAACTTCTCAAACTTATACTGATATTCTACATCCCCATTATACTCAGCCTCTCTGTAGCTTTCGTATATTCCTAACTCACTCAGTTCAGTTAGTCTTACGTTAATCTTTTCTACTATAGCATTTCTATTCTTCATGAGTAAATCTATCTGCGGTGGTACAGATTTATTACTAGTTGAAGATAGTTTACATACTTTCTCACCTATCTTAACATAATAGGGTTTACCTGGATTATCAGGATCGTTAATACTAATGCTTACTATGTTAAAATCGTCTATGTCTAATATAGCTTTTTCAACATTAGCTTCGCTTGCTTTATTGCTATATGGGTGTACTAACTCATCATTAGGTTTATTTACAGTAAAAACCATATCTGTACGTTTGTGGTAAACAGATACATCTTTAACCATGAGACTATGTGGAATAAAATGTATTAGCCTCATTTCGTGTCTTTTATGGTTATTAGGATACGCCTGAAAAGCAGTTCTAATCTCTTCTAAGTTAACAGCTCCTATCTCAATATTTTGGCTAACTAAGATATGTTCTAATGTTTCGTGGAATAAAGTACTATTTTCTACATAGAAGAAAATGCGTTCTACAATATAAATACCGTGGAAGTCATACATGCTATATTTAGCACTATTCTTATCCTCATATGTAGGCATATCCAACATAAGACCTAAGTTAGTTAAGTTAGTGCGTTTACGTATACCTCTGTAGTTATTATATCTATCTAACATAAACATATCTGAGTTAGGCATAGTTGTAAAAACGTGTAGCTCTTTATCAGGAGCTTCTAATGCTTCGTCATCATTAGTAATGTACTGATTAATGATACGATGCGGGACTAAGTTCTCTAGTTCAACACAGTAGAAAGCTGTGCTAATCGTTTTGGGGGTGATTATCATTTTAGTATAGTTCCTTTCTAGGTTAAATGATTTAAATTATATAGTTAAATGTCACTAGTACATCTATATTAATAATATATGATTAAAATAAAATAGGAACCTACTACTAGCTAACCTATGTCAGCTAGTAGTTATTCTTTTATTGTAATATTCAGGGAACCATTCTTTCCATTGTTTAGTATGTACTCTAACACCACGTATCTCAGATACATATTTAGGTCTAACACCATATTTCTCGCCTATTTCTACATTAGTTAACTTACCGTCTACTATGTCTTTCATTAGGCTATATCTTTTATCATAAGGATTACTATCCGGGAAGTATTTATCCCATACTTCTTTCCATCTAGTTTTATTACGTATACCGCTAATAGTAACTGCTGCTAACCCATATCTTTCAGCTATTTCAGTATCATTAAGTTTGTTTTCTAAGATTAGCTTTATAACTTCTTTTCTGTATTCAATAGATATGTCACTCTTACCTACACTTAAAGGAATTTCCTTATCTTTAAATTCTGGCAAATCCCACAATTCTTTCCAGCTATCTTTTCTTCTTACACTATTTAACATTTCATTACTTATACCATACACACTAGTAATACTTCTATTAGTTTCACCAGACAATATTGCTCTAATGATATCTTTTCTTTTAATAATAATAGATTTATGTATAGATATGTGTCTTTTCTTAGGAATATTATTCCTCTCAATACCAGGATAAACCATTTCCCATACATCTAACCATTTACGCTTTTCTCTAATATATCTTATTTCTTTAGGATTTATATCATAACGTTTACCTATATCTTTATTGCTTTCTCCGCTCATTATTCTTTTAATTATATTCTTTTTTATTGTATCACTAAGTTTTTCCAAATACTTATGTCGATGTAACCCTGTATCAAATGCGTGTTGTGTATTCTCACTAGCAGTAACCCATTCTAAATTTTCTACCCTGTTATCATCTTTTTTACCATTTATATGGTTTACCATAGGTAAATTATTTGGATTAGGAATAAAGAGTTCAGCTATAATCCTATGCATACGTATATTTACACGATTATTGTTTTTATCTATTACAGATAGCATTCTATATGTACCGTAGTCATAAGTTTTTAATTTAATCAATTTTCCATTTTTTCTTTTAGATGGACGATAAATATTGCCATCTATACCGAAATAGTAATATGGGTAATCTGGGTGTTGTTTATATTTTTCTTTAGTGTAATTACGGTATAATGTTCTGATATTATATTCGGACCAAGCTAATCCTTTAGCATAACATGACATAGTGTTACCATCTTTATGTTTAATGTATTTATAGTTATTTGGATTAGGTACGTACAAAGTAGCTACTAGTATGTCTAATCGTTTTTTATATTGCTTACCATCTATTTTTAATTTAACATATGGATAATTATTTATACACAATACCGTGAGTTTATTTCCGTATTTATTATATACGTTACCATCTTTAGTTATACGATATCCGCTATTAGTCATTTTAGTTATTAATTCTTTTATACGCATATGTTTACCTTTTTTAAAATATCATATAAACATACTATTTTAAAAAAAGGTGAAAAAAAGTGACCCTGCGGTAAAAAAAAATAGAGGCAGAATAACCTTTGTGTTAAAACACATAGCGGTCAAAAAGGTAAGCTGTACCCTAGGAAACTCCTAGGATACTGGGCTTATACTGTTTTAAAGTTTACGTTAACTTTACCTAATGTACCGTCGAGTTGAGACACATTTACAACAGAAATGACGGGTAGGTTCACTACATGCAAGAATCTTGGCATAGTAGTAAGTTCTCTTACTGTAGAACCACTTACTGTACGTACTACATCAGTTGTGATTGTTGGTGACCAGAATAGTTGTCCAAAGTTAAGTGGGTTTGGAACAGTGTTTCTGTCAGCATCAAATACACCGAATGATAATACGATTTTACCTTTCATAAGAGCATTTGGAGTTGAAACGATTTTAGCAACAAGATCATCACCTAGATCGATTTCAGTACCACCGTTGTTAGTGATATATTGTGCGATTTTTGGATCTGTACCAACAAGTACAGTTTTCTTACCGCCAACATTACCACGAAGAACGTTATGTGCAATGAAGTAGTTAGATTCGATACCCATTTTAACAGCTTCATTCTTAATTTGGTTAAGAAGTGTAGCTTGAATATCATCAAGTCTATCTGTAGATTTGATAGAATCTACATATGTAGACATATCCATATCTGTTTCATTGTAGTATGCATTAACATGGTGTCTACCTACACCTAGTGTAGTAGCATCAGCAATAGTACCATTTGCAGTGATGTTCATAAGTTGATCAGCATATTCAACAAGTGTTTTAACTGCATGTACTGAAGTACGAATACCAGCTACAGTAATTTGTGAATTGATCTTAGAAGCATCATTGTCGTTACCAGTTGCATTGTTAATAGGAGCAAGTACAGTAATACCGCTTCTTAATGGAACTGTATAGATTTGAACATATCTGTCAGAAGTGATAAGTTGACCACGGTTTCTGAGGTTAGAGTTAGTTCTGTATGCTTCAAGAGTATAACCAGCAAGTGTAGTTTTACCATTGAACGCAGCTACGATAGCAGCATAGTCAGCAGATGCAGTTGGTAGTTTGTTACCTGCAGCATCTCTTACTTCAACAACTTCGATTTGGTTACCATATACAACAACATCACCACGTTGAGTATTAGCATCACCATGCATTACAACACTTAGAACAACTGTGTGTCCAGCAGGAAGACCAGCAAGAATAGTTGAAGCTGCACCTGTAGCAGTTGTAGTTGTAGATGTGTTAACATATACAGAGTTAGTGTTGAAAGATAGTGATAGATCTTTGTTGTGATCTTGTGTACTATATGTAAAGTTAGAGTGTGGAAGTGCTTCAGCAGCAAATTTGAAATACTCAGTAATATCATTACCATCAGCATCTTTACCAGCTACAGCATAGTATACATCTTTAACAACCATACGTCTGTCAAGAGCATCAGTGTTATCCATTACACCTTTAGCAAGCATGCTATCAGTTTGTGAAACACCTAGTAAAGAGAATTTTTTACCAAATTTAACAGGAGCAGTAGTTACTTCTTCACCATTTGATTTGTCTACGAAAGAAAGATCTTCGATAAATAGGTCAGCAGACTCTGGTCTAAGAACAGGAACTACTTTGTTTTTATCAGTTGAGAAAAGCTCGTTATCATAGATAGCTTTTACAATTGGAATTTTGTTAAATTTGTCACCATCTGGAGTACCAGTGATTTCTCTTTCAATTTCGTTATAAAGAGAGATATACTCAGATTCAATAGTTGCACCACTTACAGTTGGGTCAATAGTGATAGTTGGGAAGAATGCTTCACCAAACGCATCTTGAGTTGCAGCCATAAGGTTATATGTTACAGAGAAATAAAGTGCATTGTTAATAGCTTCACCGTCGAATGCTTCTGCAGAAAGAGAAACAGGATCAATGATATCTTCTACACCAATTTCAAGTGGGTTAACAACGTTTGCAGATGCATCAGTAGTTGCAGGCTTAAGTTTAGTTAAACTTTTAGTTGCAGCAACAGGATCTAGTGCAAGACCAGCAATACTACGTGCAGCTTGAAGTTGTGCGTCTGTAAATGTAACACCAGCGTAAGATTCTTGTGATACAATACTATCGATAGTAGCATCTACAATGTCTTGTAGTTTGTCAAGAGAAACTTTAGCAGTTTCAGCAGCAGAAGAATCCATAGATTCAGTTCCGAGTGCAAATGTTGCGATTTCTGGACGAGCAGCAAGACCGCTTCCGTTTACTTGTGAGTTTAGAGTACCTAGGATGCTAGATACTAACTGTTTTTTATCAGCCATATTATTATTCCTTTAGAATAGATTTAAATTTAAGTTTTGCTTATAGACCAGTAGTCTTACATTTGGAACACATTAGTTATTCAAACAACTTTTTAAGTAAGCTTTATATAAGCTATGACTCATTGTGTGTTCATCACCAAATACATTAAACATTTTGTTTACTAATACACGCATGAAATCATGCAACACAGTACGGTTACCTTTTACAGTTAAATCAGTAAATCCATTGTGTAGAATAACAAATAGCGTTTGTTCACTAGTTTCAAAAGTGAATGGTTCGTTTTCATTATTACTACTCATTAATATACATTTACTATCACTTAAGTTATTTATAACATCTTTATAACGTTCGCGCATTTCATTGTACGGTGTAGTTTTTAATCTATTAACATGTAACTCTTTCTCTATGATAGCAGGAATTTCCCATTTAATAGCGTCATGAAAACTACCATGACTATCTTCACCAAACAACGCATTGTTAAGTACCATATTGCTAACATAGAAATCCATTAAATCATATTTAGACATTTTGTCTAAAAGTGTTTTAATTAATTCTGGTTTGTCAACACTATAAATCATAATGTTTTCAAAATCACTAAGTGTCATATTGTGTGCTTTTAATGCACTAACTATATAATTAGGTAAAAAAATAACATTCTTACCACTATATTCTTTTTTATTAAACATATAGTTGCTCCTTTAAATTACATATCACTGGCCAGTAATATGATGTAGAGATTATCTCTACTCATACAACAACAAAAAAAGAAAGAAGTACTTAGAGTAGCTATAGCTACTCTAAGTTTATATTAAGCTAACAACTCTTTGATGTTAGGATATTTTTCTTTAATTCTTCTAGAGATAGTGCTTCTAGAAACGCCATATTTTTCAGATAGTTCAGTATATGTAGAACCATTCTGTAATAGATGTAACATCTCTTCTAATGTTTCATCTGTAAATGTGATTTTACCATTAACATCACAAACAGGTTGGTCTTCTAAAGTTTCTACTTCGCTTTCTAATTTAGCTAACTTTTCTTTAAGTTCTTCTAATTCAGTTTTTAGCTTAGTATTATCTTTAATAAGATTTTGGTTAACTGTTTCTAAAGATGCTTTTTCTTCAGCACACTTACTAGCAACTTTTTGAACTGCTTTAAGATTCTCTAAAGCTTTGTTCTTAACATCTTCTAATGCTAAATACTTCTCTTCAAGATCTTTATATTCACGTTTACATGCATTCAACTGATTGTTACGCGCAGTTAACTTATTCTCTAAAAGAATAATGATCTCATCTACATTAGATGCTACATATAATCTTTTAGTAAATCTTTCTACTAGGTTAGCGGTATCTATAGTATAGATTCTGGACATGGGTGGACTCCTTAATTATTTTCAACTAATATAGTACTACTATAGTTTATCTAAGAATTCAATACAATCACATAGCACACATTTAGTATTGTTTTCTATATATGTAGCGCCACAACGTTTACATGTGTAGTGTTGAGTTCTTTTGAATTTAGGTACTTCTATTTTACTAGGAGCATCTTCTTTTCTATACCCAGGACTACCAACTATTCGTTTACACGGACCACATACTTTACCACAACGAACTACTTCAGCTATATTTTTAGCACCAAATGTTAGGTCACAGTGTTTACATTTAAACTTAGTAACTTCTAGTTTACTAAGTGGTGATTCCTCTATATAGCGTTCCATAACTTGACCATCGTCAAATTTGTTAACTCTTCTAGTTTTGCTATTTTTACTAACTTTACGTTCAGGTATTACCTTTGCCATTATTTACTCCTGTAGGTTATCTATCTTCTCTAACTCTTCTAGTATTAAACTAAGTAGTGTTAACTTGCGTCCTCGTACAGTATCTTTATCTCGATCATGCATATACATAATTAAATCATTATATGTAATAACACATATCTCTAATGGAGTCACTCCTCTAATTCCTTTGATGGATTTTTTATATACAGATACTAAATCCTCATCAGGTTTAATAATTCCACTTTGTAACATACTTACTAAATCTAGCTCACCTTCGACAATATCATTAGCTTCTTTCACTATGTCATTATTTGTTTTAACTTCATCTTTAGTAGTTTCACTAGCACCATCATCTTCATTCATTTTTAGATAAGTATTGATTAAAATATATTTAATACCAACAATATCTTCTTTCAGATCATCTCTAGCTATCTCACGTAGGGTATCCATTAAATCAAAAACATCCATTTCTGAAAAGATAAAGGATTTATTCAAATACTCAACCAGTGTAGGTGAAAAAGCTAACCGGTAATTAGGTTTTAACTTTTCAATAACTTCACTGTATTTCTCCAACTTATCTTTACTAACGTTTCTAAATGCATAAGTATCTATATATAGTGTTGTATTATCTACGTCAAGGTATATTAATACCGGATCATCAATACTAACTTTTTTTGGATCGTTAACTGCCATCGCTACACTATCTGTTGTTACTATTTTTAACATTTCTGCCATTACTTACTCCTGTAGTTATATTATAAATAACCTTGGTTACTTATTCTATATTAATAATATATGGTTGTATTATTTTACATTTTTAATATTTTTACAAAACACTATTTCTATAGAACAAACAAGATAATAACTATCTACAAAAGGAAATATATGTTAGCTATAGACGTACTAATAAAAGCTATAACACTACTACACCGAGAAAACGAATTAGGTAGTAACGAAATTGACACTAGTAAAGAACTAGTAAGAACGGTATTAGAAGTAATGAACTCTACCGCCACTAAACTCTACCATGGTGGTGAATCTGATATCTTAGAGAACTTAAAACACCTATTACAGGACATGATTAACAATCCTGACAACTATGATAAAGAGTCTTTACTACAATCATTAGAACTCATTATTAAAGACAACGAGAACTTACTTAAAGTAGTGGATAAAGCTATTAACGTAGAGTTAAGTAAACCTTCTCTTAAGAGAACTATCTTATCGTTAAGAAACACTTTAAATAACTACTACAAAGAAGAACAACTCAAAAAGCTAATCTCTGCTGCTTCTTACAAACTATCTGCTGGTAAACTAGTAGATGAAAGTATACAAGAGTATGCTAGTAAGTTAGCGACTAATATAGAAGCATTAACTATGGTTACTAAATCTAAAGACCCAGGTATTGTAGATGAAATAGATATGTCTGATGAAGAGAGTATGTCTGTTACTTTAGATAAAGTAAAGGGAAATAGTGAAGGTGGTACAAAGCTTATAACTGGTTGGAAAGAGCTAAATACTCTGACACAAGGTAAACATTGTATTACTAAATACAATACTGCCGCTTAGTATAGTAATATACTATGTTACAAGATAATTAATTGCTGGGAACTCCTAAAGCTAATATAACTACAACATAACTAGAAATAGTAAGTGTGAATGTTGCGAAAGCAGAAAAAATATATTAGATAGACTATGTCGAGAGGCTAAGGTCAGTTATAATGGACAATCAGCAGCGAAGCCTTGTTATGAGGAACGTTCAACGACTATCTCCGTAGGGAGAGTAGGGCTCAAGCGAGTGGGTATAGAATCCCTTAAATCGAAATATTATCCATCCTACTAGGTTACATATGTAACGCTAAGGATGAAGATATAGTCTGGTCTTCTAGCGAAAGCTAGAGAAGTTCATGAGAGAACTGCTAGGTAGTAGCGATACCTGGTGAACACTACGGGATTTAGAAAAGGGGAATTCTGGATATTCTATGCATTACAACATAAATATAAATCAGGTTTTACTAGAAGTGTTTTTTTACAATTACCGGTACACAATAAACCAATGATGAAAGATCCTACTAAAAAACCCTTAATGATATTTTTATCATTTGAAGATGATGCCGATATTATGTTGGACTTTATGTATAAATATCTATACTATAATGAACATGATGTGTTACCTGATTTGTCAACAGTAACAACTAAAGAGGTGGCTAAATACATTAGAGAAAAATTAACTGTTAATGGGTACAATATTAAAATTTTAAGAGTTAATCCTTCTGATTGGACTTATAAAAATTTATTTAATAAATTATTGGAATATGAAGCAGAAGGATTCGAGATACACGCGTTGTTTATAGATTATTTATTTAAATTACCAACAACAGGATGTGTTAGCGGTCCACACGGAGTAGATGTGAAAGATTTATTTAATAGAGTACGTAACGTGTGTTCTTCTAAAGGTATCCTTTGTATTACTCCGCATCAACTTTCTAGTGACGCTAAACAATTAATAAGGAACGGAGTTCCTGATGTTAACTTTGTAAAAGAAGTAGCTAATAAAGGTTACGCTGAAGGCGTGAGAACGCTCGATACCGTGCCAGACGGAGAATTATACCTACACATCGCGAGGATACAACGAAAGCCATATTTAACAGTACAAAGAGGAAAACACCGTACTCCTGGTATTCTGGATGATGATAAAATGTATTTTACATTACCATTCCCTAAAGGTGCTCCGATTAAAGAAAATTTAAACAGTAAAGATGATGATAAACTTAATGAATTAGCTGATGCCGGTAGTGACGAATTCGATTTCTAAAAAAAAAATACTATATGTAGTAGCACATAAGCTACTACATATTACTCTTTCTTGGCTTTCTAGGTTTCATGTTTTTCTTAAAATCTAAATCTTTATACTCAGGCGATTCTGTTATATGTTTATGCGCTTGTCTGTTTCTCATCTTCTTAACAACATCTTTATGTACTCCTGTTAACTTAGCTATCTCAGTATTCATAAGGTTAGTCTCCATAAAGTACTTAATAACTCGATGTAACTGTTCATCGGTTGTCTTCTTTTTAGCTAGTTTACCAAATTTATAGTTCTGACTAATCTCTCTCCAAGTTTCACCGTTGTAAATAGCCGCAATGCTATCACTATTCTTAAGACCATACTCTCTAGCTATCTTACTTAAGTTAACATTGTCTTGACTTAACTTTTCACAGATTTCAATAACTTGATCTCTAGTTAAAAGAGTATTACCAGGTTTACGGATAGCTTCCGCTTCTCTAAACTTCTTAAAGAAATCTCCTTGTATTTTGTTAGTAACATCAGTATGTATCTCTCTTCTACGTATGCGTCCGATAGTTGTATCACTAACACCATAACGTTTAGCTATTTCTTTATTAGACATACCTGTCTTTAAAAAGGTTTCAGCAATCTCATAGACATCTTGTTTGTCTAATTGTTCAAAGTTTTGCATGCTGTTATTAAAGTCTATATCTTTTAAAAGATGACTCCAGTTACGTTTATTATATATATGTCTTATTGTAGATGAGTCTACATTATAGTCTCTTGCTATAGATGAAAAGCTACGTTTACCCTTTTTAAGTTCTTCAGCTATTTCTAATATGTCATCATCAGATAATATAGCGGTAGTTCTATCAGAACCAATGGGTGATAAGCCTGTTTCTACAGCATGAATACTATTCTCACTATAGGTAACCCATTCTAGGTTATCTAAGTTATTATTAAGTTTGTTACCATCTTTATGGTTAACGCAACATTTGTTCTCTGGGTTAGGAATAAATGCTTCTGCTAATAACCTATGATAAACTAAAGTCTTAGGACCTTCTTCATTAGTTAAGCCTACCTTTAAATAAGAATCTTCTTTCTTATTACGTAAATGAGGTCTAATAAATTGTTTAGTGTGTTCTGACCAAATTCTTCCTTGGTTAGAAATATAGTATTTAGGATATCCTTTAATAGGTTTCCATAACTCTTTATCGTTAGTCGGAATGTTATTCATATTGTTTATTGTTAGTCGGAATGTTATTCATATTGTTCTCCTCTTTCTTATTGTTCTGTATAAATAATATATGTTTATATTTAATTAAAAAAAAAATAGAATAGATACATAGAGCAATGGCTCTATGTATCATCTTTAACTTTAGCCCTATGAATATCATACTCTACTTTAGGTTTGTTATTTTTAGTAACCACTTTAAGTTTAGCTTGATATCGTTTTTGTGTCTTATTGTTATATAAACAGATATATCCATTATCTATAACAATATCCATTTTATTACTACTGTAACATAGTTTACGTTTACCGTTAAGAATATCTTTAGGATCTATTTTAGATAGGATATTATGTTTTGCTTCCGCAGGAACATAGTGTTGTGTTTTATACATCGCATAAATAAAATAAGCTTTATCCATTAAACTAATTTCATCTTTATCGCCTAACCATAATCTTTTGTTATATGTCGCAGCAATGATATCGTCGTTCACATTAGCCGGAACATACATTCTGTCTAAGTTTATATAATGCAGATCACTATGGTACTGCTCTTTAAAAGCATCTTCCAACATATCGATTTGTTGCTTGTTAGGAGTTTTCCCGTCAATAATGCCTGTAGCTATTTGCAATAACCAAGTATCAAAAGTACCTTTTAACTCAATTTGTGTAATACATGTTTTGTTATAATACTCAAACTTAAGTCCTGTATCGCTAAGACCAATATATGGGTTTAACCACTTATACATACTATTACCTTCACATTCTGTAAAACTTACATGGTTACGGCATGCTATTTCTGTGTATCCAGGTAAAGTTATTTCGTGTGTATCGCATTGGTAGTCAGTATTTTTATTTTCTTCAGGAATACATAATTCGTACGTAGCGAGAAATTCAGCTATAGTCGCATTAAATTCTGATAAATATACTAATTCCTCTAAGCCAGATATTGTTCCAGGTATAACTTGTATTGCTTCAGCTAACGTTTTATCACGGTCATAATTGTTTGGTTTACCAGAATATGTGTGGTCAATATGTCGTAATACTAATGTTAAATCATTTTGGAAATTTAATATTTTGCCAATATATATTGTGGCTATACAGGCACCTTTTCTAAAATCAGTAACTAAAACTCCGGTTTCGAGATAAGGACCAAAATTTGGTAAAGTCGTTACAGACGTAGCATATATTTTTTGTTTCATTTTATTTCCCTTTTGTATTGATTCTATTTCTTCCATATCTAAGATATACATATTCTGTATATCATTAGGTATTACTGGATTAGACATTTTGTATTTCTCCTATGATTTTATGGAACTCTAATGCACGCACTAACAATAATTCATTATAACCAATTACTGATTGGTGCGTTGGAACATGTGAACCGGACATGCCTCCAAATTGTTGATGTGGCATAGCTTGTGAAGAAATAGCTCCTTGCGGCGCATATGTGATACCAATAGTTACGTTAGTTATTAAATCACCGTTTTTACCAAGGTACCCTAATAACTTTCCTGTCTTATCATGTACCCCGATAGCTACAGGGTATTTAATACCATTATATTCCGGTACGTTAAGTTCGTTAGGACTATATATATAATCGTCTTGTGTTTTCTTCTTGATGATAATTCTTGTTTCTACCTCAAAAGGTTTAGTTGCTTTGTTTTGTGTATCCATGTTTTCTTCTCCTGTTTTATTTAAGTTTTCTTCTTTTGGATTACTGAATTTAAATCCTGTTTTTTCTGACCACTCTTTTAAATCTTCTTCGAGATTCGGTGACTCCTGTATGTCCGTATATGATTCCTTTAGAAACATATTGAATATAGCTTCAGGATCCATATCTGCTAAATCATTTGGGTTATGCTCGCCTAAACATTCTTGCGCTCTTTTAATATTATTTTTAGTATCTGATTTAGACATTAATAAGTCTACGATACTGACTTCCTCTTTAGTGCCATCTTTTCTACTTATGATTAGTTCTATCTTTAAATCTTTATCATCCCACAACCCATATTTTTTGTATCTTTTATTGTTAGCAATAAATACAAATTCAATATCTACTATATCTTCTGATTTAAGAGTGTTAGATAAGTTATAATTCATATCTAGATTAATAACATAAACTAAAAATAACACATATCCAGGATTAATCGTTATATATTCATCAAGAAGTTTGTAAACCATATATTTAAAAACATTATCACCAATTACAGAATTGTCATATTTCTTTAAAGATTCAAGAGCATTGTTTATCGTAGCCAATCTTTTTGATTTGTCTTTCTTCAAACTATTATACTTTTGTAAAATAGTTTTTCGATCATTACTACCATTTGATATATCTAAATATGTCATATGGTGTTCATCTAGCTCTATATAAAAAGGCGTTTTATTATAATGTACATTACCCATATCAATATGTATGTTATTCACATTATGATAATAACTAACAAAATCACCTATTGTGGTTAATGTTATAGTTAGAGTATAACTTACATAAACATATAAATCATGTTCGACATGTATGTTGTTACCAAATACAGCACCATAATAATCAGATAACATATTTAAAAAATAAACACTATCGTAGCTCTTGTGTCTCATAATTAAATCATCTAGTTTTTCAAAAATATCTTTTGATGCTAATAAACTATAATTCTTATCTTGATACATAGCATAAAGCGTTAATAAGAATCTAATCTTATTATTTCTAGTTATCATGTTGGTGTCTTTGTAAGTCGAATCGTATCCGTAGTCTACTAATACCGGAAATCTTTCCATTAACTCTCTGTTAGTCAATAAGTTGACTTGTTCTGTTATTTCTAAAACCATTGTTTACTCCTTATATGTTCTATCTTTATGATATATGTTTATAAAAAAATGGAACACTATATACTAGTAGCATACATGCTACTAGTATATAGTTGAACCAAATTTGTTACAATGTGTGGCATCAAAATAATATTTATCATTACCATGAACAGGAGCTGTAGGTATAGTCACATCAATTATTTTTATTAACCGTCAGCAGGAACCGTCTCTACAATATTGCTATCACTAGTAGGACCATCAGCTTTAGATATTGTTGCATTGTATGTTGTAAATACTATATATTTGGTATTTAAAGTAACTCCATCTGCTATAGGTGTTATTTTTAATATATAATACTCATTCAATTCTAATGTATTAGCTGGAATAGTAAATGTCGTTAGTGGATCTTTACTCACCGTATTTAATAATACTGTTTCTAAATACAAATCTCTTATGTGGTAAATCTCATATGTTACTGATTCTAAATAAGGAATGTATTTGATATTGACTACATTATCTATGCCTAAATCTAAACTATTTAAATTAGTTAAAAGATAGATTTGTCTATCTGGAGTATTGACTAAAATAGTTTTAGTAGCTACAGGAGATGAGTCGTCGCTAGAAGTATGAAATACTGCATTTATTCTGTATACACTATTTTCTTTTAATATTTGTTTACCAAAAATAATACTATTAAGATTATTGGTATCCATAAGTGATGACCATATAATGTTGTCGTCATTATCTGTAATAAACCAACTAGTAGCTGTATGTATTCCAGTACCGATAACTGAAAACCCATCTGCGTAGATAGTAAACATAGTAGGTATGTGGTTACTATAATTACTATCGGTAGTTATGCGTGGTACTGATACTAAACTAGGATAATCATAATCTTGTGCTATATCGTTAATATCTTTAGCAACAAATACATGAATGTTACCCCATTCAGTATAACCTGTAGATAATAGTACCCTAGCTCTGCCATAGTATTTAACTTCTGGATCTAATTGATCCGGAAACACTATGTGCGTTAAGTTATCATGGTCTTCTATTGATTCTAATATTACATCGTTAAAAAGTAAATCTGTAGCTATCTGCCAATCAGTAGCTATATGCGTAACCGTTGAAGGTAAGTCTAATTCTGTTATTCTGGAAATTATCATGAGTTATCCTATTATGTTAATTTTGCGTCTATATTGCTTAATGTAGTCATTATGTCCTGATATTCAATACTTAGTTGTTCTTGCACATTTTTGAATCTTGTTTCAAATTCTAAAATTTGATCTGTCTTATTGTTTAATATATCTATTTTTTCAATAGATTCCACCAAAGTATCGATTTTAGATTCTAATCTATCGTATTGTTCTTTAAACGATATTAGCATATCTAATTTTGTATTGATTAAATCATTATTGTCATCCAAATATCCGCTATAAGTAAATTTCCCCATAGTATCATTATCTACCCCATTAGACATAATATAAACTAAATTAGCGTAATGATCTATTTTATTACTATAATTTATATTTTTAGTAGACCACATATAAAGACCTTGTTGATCATCGTGTTCTATACATTTATTTGTATCAAGAATAAGTTCTTCATTGGTATCCAGCGATAATACTCTTATTGTTACTTCGGTACCAGTACTAAAGTTACCCACTAGAATACTATTTTCATTCTTAGAATAACGCATAATTTACTCCCATTCAATATAATTTATTTTATTATTATCAGTACTATTTGTGTTAGCACTATTAATACCGATATTAATTTTTACAATATCAGTATTTGTGATATCTCCATACTTATTTTTACTATATACTTTTATAGTGTATATTCCAGCAACATTGAATTTAACAATTAATCCGGACCCATATGTTTTGCTTATTGTTGTTATATTCACATTTTTAACCTCGGTAATGCCATGTGATAATACAACCGGGTCATAACTTATATCATAAATAGTTAAACTATCTATCGTATGAATATCCATATTATGTATAAACAAATATTCATTATCGGTACGTTTTAATGTGCGTAAATTAGATACTGCTATAAAATCATACATTAATTTTAGATTTAAAATTATTTCATTAGTGTCTGACACAATGTATTCTTTTTGGAATTTACAATAACTACAATTTAGTATACTTCCGCTTATTATGATTTTTTTATTTTTAACCAATGCAGAATTTAAAAAATTATAATCTCCGGTATTTAAAACAATAGTACCATTAACAGTATTGTAATAATCTGTAGTATAGGCATCGTCAGGCAACGATATACGAAAACCTATATCTATGTATTGTTCGTTTTTATCAGTAGCTCCTATGGCTATTACTGTGTTATTCATGATAGTATCTCTTTCCAATCTATTGTTATTAGATTTCCACTAGTTAAATTAGTATAATTTTTAGTAACAATGATTATTCCACGTAAACTATTATCGATGTTAATTAAATCAAAATCATCTAATCCGTTACTTCGACTATACCCTGGTTTATATGTTAAATATTTTTTATTAATATTATCATATGTTGTAACATAAGATATGACGTCACTAATATTTAATTCAGTTCCATACTTATTTAACTCAGGTATTAACTTATCGTTTAAATAAGTAGATATTTTTTTATTTGATAAAGGTATAGATGTGAATATTGTTGTTTCTGGAATAAGTGTTAAAATACCATTAATACTGCATTCTTCTACTAAACTATCAATGCTGAATATTTTACTATTAATAGTGGTATCGCCATATTTATCTTTTCCTATTACCGTTATCTTATATGTACCTGGTAATTCAAATACATATTCATAATTAATTTTTGTATTAAAATCGCTAGTGTATATATTTGTAAAAACACTATTATACGGCAACATATATTCTAAACTGATACTATAAGAAATTTCATTTATATTGCCGTCGGGATCATTTATGTCATGTATAATGAACTCGTAAATATTATCATTATTGGTTATTTCTATATCAAAAGTAAAAGGTAAATTTGTCATGCCTACAACATAATCTTTTCTTTCTATCAAATCATAGAATCCGTCATTCCAATATATCAAAGTGCTTAATTTAAATTCAGGTACATAAGTTGTTCCGATATTTTGTTCCCAGCTATAATTTAGAGAATTATCTATTTGTACAACAATATCGTCTTTTAAATATTCTATTTTTTTTCTAACATTATCAACATCTTTATTTGTCGCAGTAATTAATAAAGTATCTAATATCGAAGGAGCATCAGGCGTCCATGTTAAACTAGATTCCGGTATATTATAACGTATTTGTATTTTTTTACTATCAGAGACACTTAATCCTACCATATTCACAGCTGTAACTACTACTTCATCATATCCCAAAGAATAGTCGCTAGGATCGTTATACAAATAAATATTTTCAGTAAGATATTCCGATTCCCATCTATACAATATTGTTTCTATTCCAATATATTCTTTAAATATATTATAACCACAATATGTTTCTATATGTTCTAATAGTATATCATTATAAGTCCAGGAATAATATGTATTTGGTTCTACTACTGCAGTTACCGGATTGTTTACTCGGCCTATATTGATGTACTCACCGATACTTTCTAATAGAAAAGTATTTGTTCCCTCTAATTCACTTTTTAAATACCAGTTATTTACAATAACCGGAGGTTGTGTAGCTCTTAATTGTACATCAAATACATAAAGGTCATCCGTACTTAGTTTAAGCTTAAACGAAGAAAATATTCTATTTTCTGGTTCAGTTTCTAATGTTTCAAATACTAATAAAATTTCATCATCTAGATTAAAAATGCCATCTTGAGTTAACCAACTAGAATCCCCAAGATTAATATTATATTGTGCTATTCCTTTTGTATAATACCAATCAGACCAACTACCCGTTGGTGTATGGTACCCTCTGTACCTAGCTTCAGTAATTTCTTGTAAATTAATATCTACAAGATTACCTGAGAATTGTTTATTAACAGCCATTGCTTATCCTTATGTCCAATCAAACACTATGTTGTTTTCAGTATGTGTCCATGCTTTTGTTTTTACCCAAAATCCAGTTATTTCTAAAGAGTCACCATCTTCATAGATTAATTGGAAGTTATGTTCACTTGTAGAATTAGTAAATCCAGGAATATATGTTAAAAATTTATTAACATGTCCTGGGTATGCTGAACAAACTGTTACTAATTCAGTTCCTGGTACTCCTTCTTGTTCAGAAAGTTTGTCTATAAAGTCAGTAGCAACATTACCTGTTTTAGGTATAGCTACTAATTGCCATGAATCCCTTTCTAATGTAATGGTACCGTTCATATCACCACCCATACTATATTTTTCAGGAATAGTGACACTAATTATTTTATTCAGAGTTACATAAAAACCAGGAATTGGGTTGTCCACTAAGGTAACGTATAAATTGTCACCTATACTTTCTAGCGTTCCTTCTTTAACTATGTTTGAATCATAATCGTATTGTGTGTATGGCATAGTGATATTTTCAGAAGTATAGTAATTTACAAATAAGACTACGGGAGGATTACCTACCCTTAAAAATTCTGTTCCGCTATTATATTTTACAATAAGGTAACAATCTTCATCAGGTGCTACTAAATCAATATATTTAAACTCATCTACAACGGTAGTAGCAAAATCTACTGTAGTCTTTTCGGTACCTATAATATATTTAAATATGACTATATTGTTAATGGAAGAAAAAAGAGTTAGTTTTATTGGGTCGTTACAATTGAATATATTATTAACACGCATATTATCCTACCACTTTCCAACTATTTTCAGTAACTATTTTATCGTCTATCGTTACTAATTGTTCTTTAATAAGATTCTGGTTTACTGTTAAATCAAATCGTTCAATAGTAACTACGGATAGATCAACATAAATAGGTGTAACTACAGCATCATTACTGATTACTATTTTTAATAGATATTCACCTTTAGCAAAACTTGTTAATAGTTCCCAAGTATCTTCGCCTCTGTAGGTTAATGTTCCTGTTATTTCACTATACTCGTCAGTTGTATTTTTTAATCTACCATAAACGTTAATCGTATCTGTTTCTTTAGCTATTATTGTTATTACTTTTTCTGTATCTTCTGGCCATATATTCATAATATTGTGGTTATTTCTAACTCTCTCCTTTATAGAATAGCGATTACCGCTTTAGTCAATGAAATTAGACTTAAAAATATAATGTACTACAGTAGAGCATAATAGCTCTACTGTAGTATTAAAATTAACTCTCAACAGTAAGGGTATTACCGCCGAAAATAATTACATTATTATATGGAAATTGTTCATTTAGCGCTGTAGTATCTTCTGTAACGATTAAGTCATCACTTGTTATAGGTAAAGCTTGGTTATTGTACATGTGTACCAGAAGACCCGCCGCACCTGTAACAGGGTCTTTACGAATAATGATTTTTCTAAATCGTTCAGGATGATAATCTGTTATAGTTTGTCCGGCACGTACATTAAGTACATCAGAGACACCCATAGTAACATCAGCTACTAAATCATTTCTATATTGTCCAGCCATATTAGACTCCTTTAAGAGTACTCTTTAATTAATTATTAAAGAATAACTCTTGTAGCGACAGTAGCTGATTGTGTAGTAATGATCTGGTCAAGTTTTCCATCCATAACAGTAAGCTTATCAAGAATAGCCGTTTTAATGGCAGCTAGACCATTAGTGCTATCTTCTAAGATTGCTTTAATTTCATCAGTACCTGTAGTATTTCCAGAAGATAACGCATCGATGGCATTTTTAATAGCTTCATTACCAAATGTAGCATCTCCGAGAATATCGCTATTATTAGTAACAATAGTATTAATTGTGTTTAATTTAGATGCTAAAGAACTAGAATTTGTTTCATCTGTAAGTGCATCGATTTTTGTTTCAATAGATGAAACACCTGCATCAATAGCACCTTTAATTGCACCAAAACCAACAGCAGCATCTTCAGCTAATGCCTTAAGTGCTGTAAGGTCGGTGTGCGTTGATGATAATTCATCAAAAATATTAACTAAACCTTTACCAACAGTAGGACAAGTTGAACCATCTTCTAAAGTAGCATCACCAAGAATGAGATGCTCTACATCAAGAGAGAATGTTCTTAAGATGTCTAAAGATGAACCACCTTCAAGTAGTGCTTTATTAATGTTTTCTACGAACTCATAAACTGAGTTAATGATGTTTTCAGTAACTACCTGAATAGTTCCTGCAGTAGTATTAGTACCATCAGTAACAGTTTCACCTACTTGAAATGCACCAGTAGTATCCGTAACAGTTACTTTAGTAAGATCATTAGTGCTATCATAAGCAACAGCTTGAACAGTACCGCTAGCACCTGATGTAGAACCTGTAATTGTTGTTCCTGTTGTAACGATACTAGTTTCATCACCGTTTAATTCAAAATAGTAATCAGTAGTATCGCTAAGTAACTTGTTGATTGTTTCAACAGTAGTTGTTAATGAAGAAACTTCTTCATGAATGTTGTTAAGTTCATTTTCATCTAGAAGATCAACTTGTGTTTTAACTGCAGATAAATCTGCTTGCAATGAATCAATTGCAGTTTGGATATCGTCAAGTGATGTATTAGCAACTTGTACATATCCTTCATGATTACCGATACGTGAATCAGTAGACTCAAATTTAATTAAATAACTACCAGGAGCATTAATTGTTAGTGGGATTGTATAGAATCCTGGATACTCTTCTGTAAATGTTCCTGAAATATCAGTAAACGCATCAGAAGAACCTTCAAGTCTATATTTCGCAGTAAAAGTATCTGCTAGCCCAGTTAAATCAGGATCAACCGCTACTCCGGGGTTAAATGGTATTCCTACTTTTCTCATATTTATCCTTATATTAATATATTATTATGTATAGCTATAACAGCTAATGTATTTCAGTTAATACTATTTATTATAGCACTAACTTAACTCCGTTTGTAGAAATTATAAGTGTTTCAGTTTCAGCCATATTTTCACCCTGAACAACTTTAATCTCACGTACATCAGAAGCAACTTCATCTATTTTTGAATTAAGAACACTAACATCTGGATTTTCTATAAACATTGTTATAACCTCTACTTGTTTCGGAACATAGTTTATATCTACCTCTACATCATCAGAAAGATTAACTCTGTTAAAACATTGTGCTCCTTCTAAACCGGAATCACTAATTATGGTACCATCGATAGTTAATGTGTGTGAAGTATCATACGGAACAATAAATGTTCCGTTTAATAAAACCATGTAACGTTCTGTTCGTTTACTTCCATCCAGATTCTTTTTTTCACCGCCTCGCATAGTTAAGAAAACATCATAATTGCGTAAACTCTCATTTATAGCGCGCAATGATCTCATTTCCCTATATATATCTATTGGTTGTATGGTTGCGTCCACCGTGGTAGAATCTAAATAAATCAACCTATTAGTTGGGTCGATATAATCAATCATAATATCACATCTCCTTCCGGGGTTATTGTTCCATTATATTTCTCTACTAAGGTTTTTGTAACTATTTCTGCTATTAAAGAAGCTATGCCATATCCGCTTGCTTCTATTTTTTCACCATTTAATGGTTCTATAGCTTCGTATATATTGGTACCTATATTTTGTAAGGGGAAACTAATATAATCATATCGCGGAATTATATTTATTATAACACCATCATCATTTTTAATAACTTGTTGTACGGTAATATGTATCCATGTTAATGCACCTTCTTTAGGTGTTTCAATACTTATTTTAGATGCACGTAATTTTGTAATCATTTTGTATCCTTCATTACTCATTATTTTCTATTGCTGGAATACAATTAAAAATAAGTGTTTTTGTACGAGTGATAGTTAGAGTTAATTTTGCTTGAGTAACCCCGCCGTCTCCCTCACATAAGAATACACAATCTTTATCTGTTCCTGGTTCACCTAATATTGTATCAGTATCGTAAGGAAAGAAAAATACTACTTGATTATTTTCATTCACAGAAGAAGCTAATCCTTTTACATCGTTACCTAAATTATCTTTAACTGTAATAGGGTTATTTGTATTAAAATTAACAGCACTAAATAATTGGTACCATGCATTAGTATCGTTTTTGGCATCTTCGCCAATATTAATAATTATGTTTACTAGGAATTCATAGCTTTTAATGCTTTTATCGTCTGACGTAAATTTAATACGGCCACGATCCTCTAAAGGTATATTGGTTATATATACACCTAGATTATCTGTTCCTGATCTAGTAATTATATTTCCATCATCACCATAATAATACCAAGTATCTGCTATTCGTCCTATAGTATTTGTTTCATCACCCGAATCAATATCAGTAGCGGACATACTTGCAGCATCTAACCAGGCTATACACTCGTCTAGTGTAGCATTATTATCATTATATAATATCCAACTAAAAGTTCCTTCATCTTCAGCAAATTCATTTACTATAAGTGGATCACTCAACTTTTCTAAACGCATTGTTTCCCATACTCCTGTAGGTGATTCCCAAACATCACTATACGGCATAGTCTCTGGATTAGTTGTAGGGTGTGGATATTCATTTAGTGCTATACCTACAGAGTAACCACCTAACTCATCTATACCTAAATCAATATCGGTATATTTTCTATCATGTATCATGCCATATGTTCTTATGCTGATGATTTCAGAATTAAATCTGTTATCAACGGTATCTTTATCATATACCAATATAGCTTCGTTAATTTGTCCAGGTTTACTAAAATCAATAGCGTTAGTAGTTGTACTAAAATGATAGTACGGTAAAGATTCTGGATAAATATTAGATAATCCCTTATTACCAAAATAAATTTTATTTATAGTTTTATCTAAAGCATATTCTATCCATCCGGAATTACGTATAATTTTACGATCTGTTTCAGTGGCAGGGGTTCTTCCATTGACGAATCTATAGGCGCCAGAAGCTTTAAATGAACCAAGAGTCCACCTATCATGTTTTCTTAATTCTTCATCAGTATTTCTTTCTTGATTTTCAAAAGCATATATTGCTTCAAATTTTATACCGTCTTGTCTTGTCAGTGGGTTATCTACTAACCCATTACCAAAATCAATTTGTTCTACTTCTTCATAGGGTAGAAATTCTATTGTCCCGTTAGCAATATCAAAATAAATATTGCCGTCAGGTGTTCCTGTTCTTCCTTCACTACTTTGTTTTAACGTAGTTGTATAATTAGATAAATCAATTATCGCCATTATTCTTCCTTATAATACAATTATTGGATGCATATTAGTTATATTCATCTCGTTTCATTTCTATAGATATATTTTGGTCTTTATCATTAAGCGTGGTATAAATAATAGTTTCAAGATAATCATTATCATGTGGTAATATTTGTATTGCTATATTTTTATTTTCGACATATTCGTATACGTATGTATGTGTTAAATCACTTGTGCTTTCTATTCCTTGTAATTCTACAGAACCTTCTAATGATCCTTTTTCAGGAACTTCATAAATCCTATACTCATAATCGACTAAAGGTTCAGTGATTTCAAAAATTATTTTTACAATAACTGGTAAATAATAATAACTACCATCATCACTTTGTACTTTATTTAACATTCCATCGCTATAATTAATAACTCTTACACCTTTAAAAATAGAACTATCTCCATTATTATAATAGCCACCTTCAGTATAGAAAATATCCTCATTCCTTTTTAACATATTGTGGTAAAAAATATTATTTGGTTGTGAAAAAAATGCTTGCAAATAATGCCATGCGTCATTTAACGTATTATTCCCGCAATCAATAGTAATACTATATTCTTTATCATTTTCAATAATTGGGTCATCTTCTAAAGTAACAGTAATTCCTGATATATTTAGAGCATCTTCTAATGATAGTATTATGTCGTTATTGTTAAATAAAGTAATAATACTATTTACAGGATTTTTAAAATCTTCAGTTACAGACATAAACAAATATCCATATTTACGGTATCTTATTTTAAAATCTCCTTGATATTCAATATCTGAATAACCATATCCACTAGTTTGATCTTTTGCCGGACGCTGCCATCTATATTTAATATACGGTACTTCTATAAATCTATCATTTTCTTCAGGTATGCTTGATAGACTTTCTGCAGTAGTTAGCGTATTTTCTGTAGAATACATGATTATGCGTTTATCTTTATATGCTGGACCATTTGTTACATATATTTCATAATACCGCATAGCATCTGTTGACGTATCTTTAAAATCATTAAATGTTATTTTATTTCCGTCAATACTGTTTACTGTTCCGCGATATTCACTAGCGAATCCATCGTTATTGGTTTTAGCATTTAATACTTCTTCAAATCTGTTATTGTATACACAAACATTAACATCGTTTAATACATTTAGTTCAGTATCTTTTACTTGCGTTATAAAACTTTTAAAGTCAATAACCCGATAATTATTAACATAGGAATTATCATCAGTACTATTTTGATAAAATCTTGATAAAGGTAGATCTTCGTTAAAAACAGAATCCACATACCCATTCCACCAATCTTCAATTCCGCTGACTCTCCATGGATTAGTATTCGCCCTAGTTGTTCCTTCGAAATTAACTCTATGAACAATTATATAATTTGATAACGTATTGGGTCGAATACCATAACCACTATCGACTACTTTAATTCCATCAATAATAGCTCCTGCTGGTTCGGTATGTGCATTATAATAAGTTAAGCCCTTTATTAAGTTTGACGGATGTGAAAATTTATAATTTCTAAAATTATAAAAATTTCCACCCATAATAGTTTGTTCTGGAAAGTCACCTATTCCTCCGCCCCAAAAACCATGTTGTCTAATGCTTCTTGGTTCTTGTGGAAATTGTATAGTTAACCCTAAGTATTGTGAATAATTTATGCCTAAATAACAAGCAGAAAAATCTGCATTAGCACTTTCAAAACGAATAGTAGTTCCTTTATCTGGCATACCTACAGCATTTATAATTCCTAAAGTACAACGACCATTATTAACAATGCAGTGATTATGTATAAATGTAATAGTTTCTTCTTGACTAATAAAATTAGAAGTACTATCTATATGTAATCCACAGTTTAAAATATAATCACTATATCCGTTACGAGTTATCTTACCCCACCCATTTTCAATATCTGCTTGATATAAATCTTCCATACGAAAATCTTGATCGATTACTTCTATGTTATTTCCGAAACATTTAGTATTTGTTATTCTCCCTGTTTCTGTGATATTGTCAATTTCGGTTATACGATAGCGTATATTAAACGAATACCAAGATGTATCACCCCCTGGGTTACAATAATTATCCCAGTCTTCAGGAACGTCCCATTCCACTTCTATAACACCATCTTGGTTAGTTGTAAAATTATTACCAGAATCTATTACATTTTGTAGTGGTTTCCAATTTTCTTCACTGTTAGCATAACTATTAGTGTCGATAACTGTATAATATTCCCACACTCCTTGTATGTTATCTGCCACTACATTAGAATCTACTAAAAATTTTATTTTTCGTATTTTTCCAGTATAATAATTATATAATGCAAAAACTATACCATCCCCTACTTCACTATCTAATGGTATAATATCGTAATCCGTAGAAGTATACCCTATGATGGTATGTGCGTCATCTGTTTTATCGTAGCGCCAGATACTACGTATATCTGATTCTGTTTCTGAATATCTTATTGCCATATTTTTTCCTTTGTATTATATTATATACTTATCAAAACATTCATTTAAGTGGAACAATATAAAATATAACATAGTTACGATTATCGTAACTATGTTATTCTAAATGTTTCTTTTTAACAGGTATTGTTAGTTTAAAAACGGTACCATTTTCACTAGTATCTACTAGCTCAACATCACCACCTGCTTTATTAAGTATATTTTTATTTATGAATAAACCTACACCTCTTACAGATTTAGTAGTTCTTTTACTACCAAATAATGTATCTAATATATCTTTAATTTTATTTAACCAGGTAGCTTCAACCACTATAGCATTACCAGCTTTATCTTTAGTACTAAACCCGTTTTTAAATACTGTATCAGTATCTATAATGTGTCCGTATTTATCACGTATACCTATTCCGTTATCTCCCAGATAAATAACAACTTTATTATCTTTGTGTAGTAATGCTTTAACTTTAATAATAGTAGCCTTAGCTTCTTTACTATTGTTAATGTGATTACTAAAAATATTTAATACGTCACCATTAGTTAATGGCTTATTAACTGCATAGTTATTTAATAGTTCTTTATCTTCTTTACGCATATTAAGAGTTAACTTCTGTACACTACTACTATTAATAGTTTGTACTGCATTATTAAGTAATTCATATATTCCTTTGTTACCATTAGAATATTTGATATGTTTTGTTTCTGACATTTGTGATAATACAGATTCCAGTTGTTCTATAGCTAAATTAATCTTATTAAAATAGTTGATGACTAAAGTATCAACTTTTCTAGTATACTTACTATTTCTATGCGCGCAGTTCTGGCACGGAGATTTATTGGTAATGTAACTACATATACCGTTATCGTTAATAGAACAAGGATATAACTGTCTTATAAAATCGTTAAATAATGTTTTTATTACTGCTAACGGCATCATCATTTCATGGTGTGCTGATTCAGTTAAAGTTCTCTGTAATGTACCTTCTAGCTCTAATTCATATGTTCTTTTTTCTACTAGGTTAGATTTCTCTAAATAATAAATATAACTAAAATAAGTTACTGTGAATATAAGTATTAACATAAGTATATTATAATATAATGCACGTATTATATTTTTAAGATATAATATATCGTCTATAACGAGTATTATTTTATGCTTATCTATATATCCTAAATGCATTACTGTATACCATTCTTTAGTAAAGCATATACCTGGTATCATGTTACTTTCTAAATTATAATCTATAGTTTTTATTAATTTAGCATTATCCTTTACTAGATATATTACATTATCATAAATTATATATTTACAATTAGTAATATTACAAACTAAATGAAAATCATAATCACTCTCTTTTAAAAGAGAAATAGTTTCATTTTTTAAATGGTCTACTCTATTCATATATATAAGGTGTAAAATCCATATTTCGAATAAAGAAACAATAATTAAACTTAAAGATATATTTTTTATATAGTTTTTTATATTTTTAGTAGTAAATATGAGTGCTAAACTAATCTTTTCCATTTTGATCTTCTTTCAATATACCTAGCATCACAGCGTATTTGTTAGGTCTATCACCATTTTTATTTATGTAAAAATCATCAATAAGTTTATTAGTATTACTTTCAAACTTATTAAAGTACTCCATCATCATTGGGTTACGTCTATTAAGAGTATGTGCAGTTAGGAACCTAATAATAGCTTCTGGGTTTTGTTCTAATATTTGTAAACCTATATCTATGCCATCATACTCTATATAACTACCGTCAGCTAGTTTTAAACTATTACCTAATGTAATATCTAATATAGCATAATCTACTTTATTGTCTGGATTAGATAGATATTTTTTTGCTATAAATCCTGCTTGCTTACCGTAACATTTAACTATCTTTAATTCCTTAAAGATATCATATCCATATTTTTCTTTAATTATACGGAAATCAATATTGAATAGATAGTCTGACTCTTCTATGTCGTCTAATATAAGTAGGGTCTTTTCTTTGTCTGAATTTATTATGATTGGATCTTCAAATGTATTGAGGTCTAACTGATTAACTTTAAAATCAACTGAATAATCTTTAGAGTCAAAAATATCCTCTATCGTCTCTCTCTTATTAGTAGTTTTTTTAACTTCAGATTTAGCATCTGATGAAAATAGATTCGTGATCTTACTAAAATTGAATAACATTGTATATCCTTAATTAAGCTAATGCTTTTGTATCTAATGCCGATAATATAAATTCTAGCATTTTAGATGTTTCTTCTGGGAAGTAATGAATAGAAAACATAAATATAATAAAAGTAATGAGTCCCATACCGAAAAATATTAAAACTACTTTTAATGTATTTTTCTTACTACTAGTATTAAGTTTACTTAATTGTGTTGTATGTTCTTCTACTTTAGTCTCTAAGTGATCTAAATCTTTTTTAAGCAAAGATATCTTATTAGCAATATTAATAGAACTATCTACAATTTTGCTACTGTGAGTCATATGGTTATGTTTTACTAAATCTAATTCTGCTTTGTTATTAGAATAGAGTAAAATAAGTATTTCATATAGCTCAGTTTCTATGTTATTTAGTTTAACTAAATCTTTAAATATATTTTCACTAGATGTAGATTCTTGTAAATCATAAAGTTTATCTTTAATATGTGTTAACTCAGTTATGATGTTTTCTATTTCAACATTTATTTTTTCTTTATCAGACATAGCTATTCCTTATAGGAGGATAGCTATGCTACCCTCGTTGTTTTATTTCTTGGATAAAGAGTATTAATAAAATCAATACTTACTTTAGTATAGTGGTGTGTTTTATCTTTTAATTTTAAAACGTGTTTGTTGTTATATTTCTGTGCTGCTACATGCACCCATCCTGACGGAAAGTGTTCAGCTATAAGTTCTTTATAGTCTAAATGTGCGTGAATATAACGTAACACTTCAGTTAATGGTATGTTAGTATCGTATGGTTCAATATCAGCAGCATATCCAAAACAGTGGTTAGAGTATTTTGAACTACCTATTTTAGGGTGTGTTGATAGTTCCGGCGATCTATAACCGGAGAGAACTTTGATAGGACCAAATTTATCCCTAACCGGTTGTAATACCGTTGTTACTAAATACTGTATATGTGGTAAATATGCTTCAGGCATACTATTGTCAATACCATATTTTTCAGCTACTTCAGAATATATAAACTCGTCTAAAGTAAAGTTTTCAGATAGTCTAATGTTCTTAGATTCTTCTAATGTAATTTTTCTTCCCATGTTGTATCCTTATATTGTATTGGTTTTGTATTCTTCTTTAAGTAAGATTGACTCTATAAATAAAGAAGGGAAAACTTGTTCTGGTTTAAGTGTTCTAAAAAGATTAACTCCTACAGATTGTAATCCTTCATATACTAGTTCAGAACAGAAGTACTTATCTTTGATATTGGTATTCACTCTGATACCAAAACCTAGTAAACCGCGATAATCGTATTTAAGTCCAATTTTAGAACGTAAGAATTGTTCAAACTCTTCTTTTTGTTTTTTAGTAACCCGTAAAGAAAAAACAGTATATATCGTTCCCGGTGTATGTGATTTAGAAAGTTTATCTTCATGTACACCATAGCCCGCCATTGATTCTATAATAACTGGATCTATTTCTTTATAACCTTCTTCAGGTAGATAAAAGACATGTACATTAGGGTTACCCCATTGAAACCATTTGATGATTTTAGAATAAAAAGATACTCCTTGTGTTACACCAAAATAGATTAATGTATCAGTAGACCGATTTGTTTTGTGCATTATTTTTCCTTATAATATATTTCAAAATTGTATGTTTGAATGCCTTGTACTTTAGTACCCTCACGCCATCCTATTAACCCACCTTTTACTTTAATAGACCATACTAACTTTTTATTAGATATTTCATGGAATTTATAATTAAAATTATAAGCAGTATTACGGTTAGTCCATAAAAGTGTAGACCAAAATTCAAATAAAGGATAATAACCTCTTGTGTCACCTAAATCAAAAGAATTACCTTCTACTGGACACACTTTAGCTTTATCTACTGCTTTTTGTAATTTATTAATTATAAAATTAGGAATCCATTTTTTACGTTTATGATTTATTATAGTTTGGTTAAATCCTTTATCATATGTATCCTCATTAGCATCATCGTCTAACCAACCCCATAATAACCAAAGTACTAAATAGTACTCTACTATACTAACTTTTCTAGTATGTATAAACCTAGTATTAGCTTTAACTGGGTGCGGTGACCATGTTAATTCCCATAATCCAGTAACAACTTTTTTAGGTCTTCTTTCCCATAAACGTTTTAAAAAGATATCATTTTCTAAATGATAAGAATAAATAGTATTCCTAGCATAACTCCTAAATGGCAATGTGAACCATACCATAATCAATCCAGTTAGTTTTCTAAAAACCACCATGAATAAAACAAATAACCAATATAAATACTTAATCATATTATTTCCTTAAATAAAATATAGACAAATAGAAATAGTACTACAAGTCCTCAATGAAGGACTTGTAGTATGTATTGATTATATTATGTTTGATAATATAATAATGTAGAAAGTGGTTCTTTAACTACCATATCTTTTTTAGACATGATAAGTGTACGTTGAACTGCTCTACCTCCTTTAATGAATTCACCATAAGTATGTTTAATATTGGTTAATTCATATAGTTTGTTACTAATAGGAATTAATGTTTGTCTATTAGGAACTTTTGCTTTAATAGGAGTATATCCTAAATCATCATAAGTTACAGTAATATCTTCAATATAATCCATTTGATATATATATGCTTTACCTGCATTACTAGCTGCAGTATCTTGTAAAAATGCTCCTACTACTAATACAAGCCCGTCGCTAGATAATGCTACACCCATACCATAATAATCATTATCTTGAGCATCGCTAGCAGTTATTGTCATAAATTCATTCCAGCTAGAATCTATCCTGTCTCGTTTAAAAAAGTATACTTTACCAGCATTACTAGCTGCAGTATCTTCAGTAAGTGAAGAAATCGCACATAATAATCCATCAGATGACATATCTAAACCCATACCAAATCTATCTTCTGATGATATATCTGAAGGTAAAATAGTATTAATTCTAGTCCATGTATCATCTTTAACATAACTATATGCTATACCTCGAGTACTATTGTTATAATGCGCGCCAATAATTAATGCCATACCATTACTACTAATAGCAACATCATCTCCGAAATATTCCATATTTGTACTAGTTGAAGAAATTGTTTCATCAAATGTCCACTCGTCATTGATAGTTTGTCTATAATATGTATATACTCTACCAATTCCGGAATCATAGTATTTAGCTCCGACTACCAATGTGAGTCCATCTGGAGTACTATCTATACTTTTACCAAATCTTTCATCTGTTGATCTTGCATTTAAAACATTAACTTCTGTCCAATCAGAATCTATATCTGGTCTTTGGTATTCGTAGACTTTACCATTATCACCACTATGGTTAGCGGCACCTACTAATAAGATTAATCCATTATTCGTTATATTAACAGCTGACCCAAAATTATCTCCGGATGCGCTATCGGATGCGCAAAAATTACTGATTTCTACCCAATCATCATCCATAGTAGAGCGACGATATTCGTATACTTTACCTGTATCGACACCATCAGAAACACCGAATGTTGCACCTATAAATAACATTAATTTATCATCAGAAATATCTACACTAGCACCGTATTGTGCACCATCTCCGGCATCACTAGCAGTTAGTTGTCTTATTTCAGTAATAGTATCAAATAAAATTTCACCTATATTAGATACCGTATTTGTAAGAACTATATCTTTACCATCAATATTTAAAGTATCTCCAGTAGTAAGGTAATTGTGTTTATTAGCAATACCTTTATAGTTACGGTAATCTACATATCCTATAGCTTCTGTACTGGTAATTGATTTTAAATTAAATTCTAAGCCACCATTAATATAGAGTAATCTAGGATTATTAGTAAGGTTATGGTTAGTTAAATCTAAATCATAAACACCATTAGATCGGTATTCATATACTTTACCGGTATCAGTAGTTGTTGTATCTGCACCCATAGAACCAACAATTAATATTTTTCCATCTAAACCAACAGCAACTCCTTGACCATAATAATCAGATGCTTGTCCGTCTGCTGCAGTCATTCTTAGTTCTTCTGTCCAATTATCTGTTATTGTAGATCTTTGGTACACATATACTTTACCAGCATTAGTTCCATTATCGTCAGCATAATCAGCGCCTACCGCCATTACTAATCCATTTTCAGAAACAGCCACACCTATACCAAAACGATCATCACCGCCACTATTCAGAGCAGTCATTTGTCTTATTTCAGTCCATGCGTCATTTATGCTTACTCTCTGATATTCATAAACTTTACCTGCTCCACTACCCTCATTATACGCCCCAACGATCATAAGTAACCCATTATTTGCTAATGTTAACCCATGACCAAACCCATCACTAGCTGCAGCATCACTAGCTGTTAGTTGGTTAACTTCAGTCCATGTATCATCTATAGTAGATCTCTTATAAGTATAGACTTTACCTGCATCAGTAGCTGCAGTATCTTGTAAATATGCTCCTACTACTAATACTAATCCGTCACTAGATAAGGATAAACGTCTACCAAAATTATCATTATCTTGAGCATCACTAGCTGTTAGTTGGTTAACTTCAGTCCATACGTCATTTACAGTAGCTCTTTTATAGGTATATACTTTACCGGCGTTACTACCTGCAGTATCTTCATATGATGCGCCAACAATTAACACTAAGCCGTCATTAGATATTGATACAGATGTACCAAAATAATCACCAGCAGTAGCGTCACTAGCTGTTAGTTGGTTAACTTCTACCCAGCTATCATAAATCGATTTTCTTTGATATTCATATACTTTACCAGTATCATTATCTATTGAATCATTACCATATGCACCTACCAACATAATTAATCCATCGTTAGTAATAGATACAGCAGACCCATATTGATCGTTAGTTGATGTATCTAGTGCGTATAGCTGACTTATTTCAGTAATAGTATTAAAATCGACTTCCTTAAATGTAACATTAGTTAAAGACTGATTTACTCCATCAGCCATAACATTCATTCCTGTATTAATATCTATATCTGTATTAACAGTAATAATATTATTATACGGATCATTTACAGCAACAATATCTAAATGCTGATTATTAGGAATACTAATACATCTATCTTTAGTATCTTCTAAAGTCATTAATAAATGTAAATCATTATCTTCGAAAGCATCTATGATTACTTCATTATTTGTATTAGATGTTGTAATATCAGCTATTACTAAATCGCCTATGCGATATTCGTAAACTTTACCAGTGTTAGTGCCGGCTACATCTTTATTTTTCGCACCTACTACCAAGATAGCGCCATCTGCATTTATAGAAACACTCACACCAAAATAGTCACTATCTTGTGCATCGCTAGCTGTTAGTTGGTTAACTTCTACCCAAGCATCATCTATAGTAGCTCTCTTATAAGTGTATACTTTACCAGCATCCCCTGACGCATCATCTTCACCATTTGCTCCAACTACTAACACTAGCCCATCACCAGATAATGCAGTAGATGAACCAAAATAATCACCAGCCCCAGCATTACTAGCTGTTAGTTGGTTAACTTCAGTCCATACGTCATTTACAGTAGGTCTTTTATAAGTGTATACTTTACCTGCATTAGTACCTGCCGTATCTTCATAATACGCACCTACGGTCAATACCAAACCATTATTAGATAGTGCTACTGATTTACCAAATTCATCACTATCTTGGGCATCGCTAGCTGTTAGTTGGTTAACTTCTACCCATGTATCATCTATAGTAGCTCTTTTATATGTATAGACTTTACCAGCTAAGTTTACAGCAGTATCCTCGCCATATGCGCCTACAGCCATTACTAAACCATTATTAGACATAGATACACTGCTACCAAAATTATCATTATCTTGAGCATCACTAGCTGTTAGTTGGTTAACTTCAGTCCATGTATCATCTATAGTGGCTCTCTTATAAGTGTATACTTTACCTGCATTAGTACCTGCCGTATCTTCAGTATATGCTCCTACTACTAACACTAACCCATCATTAGATATGGCTACAGATACGCCATATAAATCACTATCTTGAGCATCACTGGCAGTAAGTTGGTTAACTTCAGTCCATACGTCATTTACAGTAGCTCTTTTATAGGTATATACTTTACCTGCATCTGTACCTGCTGTATCTTCATAATTAGAACCTACTGCTAATACTAATCCGTCACTAGATATGGCTACAGATGCGCCATATAAATCACTATCTTGAGCATCACTGGCAGTAAGTTGTTGTTTTTCGACTATAGTAAAGATATCTCTTTCAACACTATCAACTTTCATATTTAAAATACTATTATTGGTATTAGCAACTAGCATATTCTCGTAAATAGAAGAAGGTATCTCTTTAGTTACTGGGTAAATTGTATTTACTTTTTCTTCAGTACTTAACACCTGTGTTAATAATTTAAGATGGTCTTCGTGTGTTAATGCTCTATTATAGAGCTCTAATTCATAGATAACTACATCAGCACTAATATGATTATTATTATCACAGTTATTCTCCCATCCAAAAATTCTTGGTGTTTGACTTAAATTATTAGCAATAGCACTATGTACAACTTTATCGACCAACATACCATTAACATATAATGTATTTGTATTAGTTTGTTTATCTGTAGTTACCGTCACTACATATTTTTTATTTAATTCTAAAGCATGAGGTAAGATATTATGGTATGCTGTACTAGATGTATTTCTATCCCAATAACTATATCGCAACATTAAGTCGTCGTAGAATATTAATCCAGTATATACTTGGATATCACAATTATAATTTGAATATATTGAATTAGTTAATCCGGAAGAACAACTATTAACCATAAATACAATATGTATGCTGAATGAATCATTGTCATTAAAAAAATTTATATCCAGATTTGAATAATCGCTAGTAGGGCTGGTATCCGGACTTAAACAATTTATACCTTTACCATAAATAGAATCTATTAACGCTACATCACCAACTAAAGATAAATCACGATTACCTGTTAAATCAGTAGTAGTATCGTTAAAAAACAAATACTTATTAGTTAAACTACCATCTCCAAATGGGTCAGTACTATCTAAAATTTTAGCACAACTTCTAAACCCTAATCTTCCTGGGTCATGAGTTACTGTACTTTCTCCAAACTTAGTCCATGCTTTTTCAGTAACTTCTTGTTCAGTTATATTTTCTACATATGTAGCATTATCTATCATACTTTTCATGTATTAATCCTTATCTTCTTGATACAGATGCATAGGGCAATCTGTTTCGTTAATGACTTTTTCATCATTAACATTTTCATTTATACTCTCTCTTTTACTAAAAAATGTTAGCATCTTGTAATAGAGAGAAACAATATATTCTAACATAAAATATCCTTTAATATTCAATACCTGTACTATCTTCTTCATTTGTTTCGTAATCAGAATTAATAAGATATTGGTCAGCAGTAAATGGTACTGGTTCTATCGTGAAATTATAGTACGTAGGAAAACTAAGTAGTTTACCTTCTTCAATAGTTTGTACTTTAATATTAGCAGTGATATCTAAGTCTGTTCCTATAGCTGTAAATTCTATAGTTCCGTTACTAGTATCAAAAGTATATGTACCGTAATCTGTACTAATATAATAAGTTTGTGTAGATACAAAATTATCAATAGTTAATGTTACAGTAGTTTTCTCAACAATACTAGTAGGACCACTAATAATAGGTTTAGGAGTCATTAATTCGTTCAAATAGTCAGCAGTGACAATATCTTCTAAGTTAGCTTTAAGAGAAGCTAGTTGATCAAATTCTATAGTATCTATCTTTTGTGCTAACAATAAAGTATTATTATCTACACGACCAACTAATTCGGTATAAGCTGTAGTGGGTACAAAACCAATGTTATTACTAACATCAACATTGTTAAGGTCGTAAAACACCCCGTCTATATAAAGTAGTATATTGTCCACATCAACAAACTTTTGATTTGAATAAAGTTCATTATTTGTAGTTAAATATAATTCATACATTATTATTCCTCATAATCATTTATAATAAGTCTATTACTCGCTATATAGTTGCGAGTAATAGACATTGTATTTCTAAATAGTACTATTGTTGTACTATAGTTCCTATATCTGCTTGTCTATCGAGTAATTTGTCAATAAGACTAACACCTTCAGTAGCGAACTGTACATCTGCTCTAGTGTTAGTAGTTTTAAACTTAGAAAACATATATTCGATCATTGCTCTGTCATCAGCATTAAGATTATCTTTTTCAGTATCTGGTAATACGTCGTAGATACGTGAAAGTACTGTTGTGAGTAATGAAATCATTTTAGAATTATCAGCAACTGAATCATCTAAATCAAATACTTTCTCATTGATCTCTTTTCTAACTCGATATTTTTTATCTGTTTTAGGAGTATCGTCCATAACAGCTTTAACTGCTTTAGTAACAAGCATGCCTTTTTGTTTATTAATTATTTCATATTTTACCATAATGAATTTCCTTATATATTAAATCTAAGTTATAGGGATTACCTTATAACTATTGTACTTTTTGTAGTGTAGATGTTAATGGTTCTACTAGATATGTATCTGGTTCAATAGCTGTTAGTTTGCGAGAAATAGCTCTACCTTGTTTGTAGTAATCATTAAAAGTATATTTTAACCCGTTACTAACTGAATCATAAGATTTATAATTCAGATCCACTAATACTCCTCTATTAGGTACAATAATGGTTTTTGGTTGTTTTCCGATATCTACATGTGTAACTATATTTCTTGTAATAGTACCTAATTTATAAGCATATACTTTACCAGCATCAGTAGCTGCAGTATCGGAACAATGAGCACCTACTACCAATGTTTTTCCGTCAGATGAGATTGCGACATCTATACCAAAATTATCACTAGCAACTGCATCGCTAGCTGTTAATTGGTTAACTTCTGTCCAAGCATCGTTAATCGTAACTCTTTGATATAAATATACTTTACCTGTATCAGCATCTAAGTTATCAACGCTATATGCGCCGACTACTAACACAGTACCATCTGTATTTATAGAAACACTTACACCAAATTGATCACTAGCAGCAGCATCACTAGCTGTTAACTGGTTAACTTCAGTCCAAGCATCATCTATAGTAGCTCTTTTATATGTATAGACTTTACCAGCATCTGTACCTGCTGTATCTTGTAAATATGCACCTACTACCATATTTAAACCATCACTAGATAGATCAAGAGACTGTCCAAATTGATCATTAGCAGCAGCATCACTAGCTGTTAACTGGTTAACTTCTACCCATGTATCATCTATAGTAGCTCTTTTATATGTATAGACTTTACCTGCATCAGTACCTGCTGTATCTTCCGCTCTAGCACCTACTGTTAATACTAACCCATCTGAAGATAATGCTACAGATATACCAAATTGATCATTAGCAGCAGCATCACTAGCTGTTAGTTGGTTAACTTCAGTCCAAGCATCATCTATAGTAGCTCTTGTATATGTATAGACTTTACCAGCATCTGTATCAGCAGTATCTTCATATATCGCACCCACTATTAATACTAACCCATCACTAGATAGAGCGACGCCACTACCAAAATAATCACTAGCTTGTGCATCACTAGCTGTTAACTGGTTAACTTCTACCCATGTATCATCTATAGTAGCTCTTTTATATGTATAGACTTTACCTGCATCAGTAGCTGCTGTATCAGAACCATATGCGCCTACTATTAATACTAACCCATCTCCTGATAAATACACACTTACGCCAAAATAATCATTAGCAGTAGCATCACTAGCTGTTAACTGGTTAACTTCTGTTATTTGCGTTAAATCGGAAACCAAACTATTTTCTACACTATCTACATTTACTTCTATATAATCTAAATAGATTTTATCATTAAGATTAACTGTTGGTTTTGAAAAGAATACTGTTTGTGTGTTACTTGTGATTACGCTATTAAACGATTTAGTATATTCTCCGCCTTCTAAATAAGCTTTTGTTGGTTTAGAAGTTAAACCGTGGTTAGTAATATCTAATATTAAATCATTACGATTATGTTTATATGTGTATACTTTACCTGCATCACTAGCTGCGGTATCTTCAGTATAAGCACCTACTACTAATACTAGTCCATTACCAGATAGACCAACACTTCTACCGTATAAATCACTATCTTGAGCATCACTAGCTGTTAGTTGGTTAACTTCAGTCCAAGCATCATCTATCGTAGCTCTTTTATAGACATATACCTTACCAGCATCACTAGCTGCTGTATCTTCAGCATAAGCACTTACAACTAACACTAGACCATCACTAGATAGCGCTACAGATATACCAAATTGATCACTATCAGCAGCATCACTAGCTGTTAGTTGGTTAACTTCAGTCCATACATCATCTATAGTAGCTCTTGTATACGTATAGACTTTACCAGCATCGGTACCTGCTGTATCTTCAGTATAAGCACCTACCATAGCTACTAGACCATCTCCTGATAGAGCTACGCTAAAGCCAAAATGATCACTAGCTGCAGCATCACTAGCTGTAAGTTGGTTAACTTCAGTCCAAGCATCATCTATAGTAGCTCTTTTATATGTGTAGACTTTACCAGCATCTGTATCAGCAGTATCTTCACTAGCCGCACCTACAACTAATACTAACCCATCACTAGATAGAGCGACGCCACTACCAAAATAATCACTATCAGCAGCATCACTAGCTGTTAACTGGTTAACTTCTACCCATGTATCATCTATAGTAGCTCTTTTATATGTATAGACTTTACCTGCATCAGTAGCTGCTGTATCTGCTGCATGTGCACCTACTACCAATATTAGACCATCACTAGATAGAGCGACGCCACTACCAAAATAATCACTATCAGCAGCATCACTAGCTGTTAACTGGTTAACTTCTACCCATGTATCATCTATAGTAGCTCTTTTATATGTGTATACTTTACCAGCATCGGTACCTGCTGTATCTTCCGCTCTAGCACCTACTGTTAATACTAACCCATCTGAAGATAATGCTACAGATATACCAAAATAATCACTATCAGCAGCATCACTAGCTGTTAACTGGTTAACTTCTATTATTTGTGTTAAATCAACTTCACCACCAGTAATACCAACAATATTATTTTTTACAGTATCGATAGTTAATGTAGTTCCAGGTAATAATCTTTCATCATAATCAGTAATAATATTAGTACCGTCAGTAGCAGTAGTATCTTTAATATTTAAATAAAAAGTATTTGAATTATTAACTACCTCATTTTTATTAGCTTCTAAATCAATATATAGGTTAACATCTTTTTTAACAAAAGCTTTAGTAGGTGCTGTGGTTAAATTTAAAGAGGTAATATCTTTTGTAAATTGATATCCTATTTTATACATATATACCTCACCTTGACCATTATTTATAAGTTGATCACCTAATGCCAGTATTTTTGAACCATATGCTAAAGATAATGTTACTCCGAAACTAGCGCTACCAGTATCATTTTGTAACACTGTTATTTCTGTCCATACATCATCTATAGTAGCTCTTTTATATAATGTTACTGTGCTAGGTGTAGCAGTATTAACATTAACCGTATAATTGGAAATTATTGCCAATAATCCATTATCAGAAATACTTGCTGCTACCCCAAAACGATAATCGTCAGCAGCAACATTTGAAGGAGTTATCTGGTTAACTTCAGTCCAAGCATCATCTATAGTAGCTCTTTTATATGTGTAGACTTTACCTTCATTTAGATATGTTCCATCTTTACGCCACGCACCAACTAACAGTATTAATCCCTCTGAATTTACAGATACTGAAAATCCAAATTCATCACTATCAGCAGCATCACTAGCTGTTAGTTGGTTAACTTCAGTCCATGTGTCATTTACAGTAGCTCTTTTATATGTATAGACTTTACCTCCATAATTTACAGCAGTATCTTCACCAGGTGCACCTACTACCAATATTAAACCATCATCAGATATAGCAACAGAGATACCAAAATAATCATAATTTTGTGCATCACTAGCTGTCAACTGGTTAACTTCTACCCAAGCATCATCTATAGTAGCTCTCTTATATGTGTATACTTTACCTGCATCTGTACCTGCTGTATCTGCTGTATGTGTACCTACTACCAATATTAGACCATCACTAGATAGAGCTACACTGTGTCCAAAACGATCACTATCAGCAGCATCACTAGCTGTTAATTGGTTAACTTCAGTCCATGTATCATCTATAGTAGCTCTCTTATATGTGTATACTTTACCTGCATCTGTACCTGCTGTTGTGTCATAAGTAAATGCTCCTACAACCATTACTAATCCGTCACTAGTTAATGTAACATTACGACCATAACTACTGTTATCTTGAGCATCACTAGCAGTCATAGTATTACTTTTAACAGAATTAAAATTACCAATAACACTGTCTGCAATATTTATTTCCGAAACGCCCGTATCAGAGATTACTGATATATCCGTATATTTATTTATTCCATACGGATCTAATGTTACTAAAGAAGTATTTGTTGTTGCGTTATTATCTAATATAACTTCTTCACTTTTCACTGTTAGATTAGTACTTGCTACTAGTCCCCAATCACTATCAATTTCTTCTTGTGTAGTTATTGTTTCTGTAAATTCAGAATATTTTTTTATACTTTTTAACATCTAATATCTCCTTAAATTGTTACAAATCCCGAACTACTACCAACATATGTCGTAAAGTCAGGATTAATTAATACTTGGTCATCTACTAACGGAATATTGATTACATTAACATTCAATGTTACTGCATTACTCGTCAACATACCTGGTTCAATAGCTTTTGCTTCAATGGTAGCTATAGCATCACTAATTACTTCACCAAATGTTACATCAAATGTTCCATCGTTGTTTAGTGTAACTTCACCATTATCACATGTTATTAAATAAATAAAAGTACTATTATAATTATCTATAGTATAATTAACTGTACTAAATTCATTAACACTAGTAGACCCGCTAATAATTGGTGTTTCTGTTTGTATTGTACTTAAGTCACTTTTTAAGATTACTTCAGAAATATCTGCTTTATTTAACAGTATTCCATCTACATAACTTTTATCTGCTTTTAGCGGAATAGTTTCTTCATTAAGCGTAACCTTATCTGTTAGCGTATTAAAATCAGTTAAGCTAACAATGCCAGCTCTATTAAGTACCGAACTACCATCTATATCAACTATGTCATCAGGTGCTTTAAAAACTAAATTATCGATAACTAATGTTTTAGTACCAATAATAATTTCACCTGTGCTAGTTATTCTTACCATACCAGCCATTTAAAATCCTTATTTGTTTATTTATTTTTTCTAGAAATGTGCACATGTCTAGTTAGATTAGTTTCCTAACCATCACTGAAAAAGAAAAAAAGAAAAAATAGCAGCATAGTCGTTGAGACTATACTACTTCTAATGTTTTACTATACTCATCTTCATACCAATGTTTACTAAAAGGTAATAATATTTCTTTACGAACTCGAATCATATCTTTATGTTTAGGTATATCTTTACAATAAAAAGAATAGTATCTCATCTCTTTACCTTTTAAGTTACGTAATCTACCAAATGTTTGTTTATTCATTTGTAATGATTTAATAGCAACTGTTTGATATACACTAATAAGTCCAGGAATATCCACTGCCACACCAGCAGAATTGGGGGTAGAAATTATTAGATCGCCATCCATAAGATTTTCATAAGGATCATCTTCAACATATCTTCTAACATCTATATCTTCAAAAATTACTTCCATATGTTGTTTCAAGAGAGTAGCAAACTTAACACTAGCAACAAATATTAATGCTTTGTCTCCTTCTTCTCTTCTTTTATAATAACCCTCTTTAACATAGTAAGTTATCATATTAACATAGTCTTTTAATAATACACTATTACGCATAATACTTGCTTCTAATAATGTATGGTTATAGCCTTGTTGTCTTTGATACTGTATACGTTTAGTATTACGTATTCTGTATGCTATATTATAAGATTCAACATAGTGCTTATATTCCACTAATCCAGATATACGACAATCTTTAGGGAACATAGTGTCATACATTCTAACTAGATTTTTATCGTTGTTATCTAGTGTAGCCGATAAGCCAATAAACCTACATGGGTTAAAATAGAGACAACATTTATAAACAGCATGAAACTCTTGGTGTGTTTCATCATTAAGAATAACACCAACACCTAAAGCTTCCATAAGTTCATCAGGAGTTCTTTCATAACTAAATTCACTATCGTATAATCTAGTTTCATAAGACTTAATATAGTTATATATAGTTCTAATACCTACAATAATAAAATCATAGGTAGCTCCTTGTTCTATTGCTAATATTAGTTTATTTAAACTGTCACCACCTTTAACAACATAAATATCTTTATCTTTTACTGTAGTGTTAGCTTTAACATCAGATATCCATTTATCAATATATTTAGGTAATACCAATATCATAGTACGTTGTTTAATAGTTGTGATAGCAGCCATAGACAATGTTGTTTTACCATAACCAGTAAAAAGGTCTACTAACATATATGGTTTAGTATCTTTACCCTTTAAGAGTAAATCGATATAATCATTTTGATAATCTCTGGTAGTAATATGTTCTGCTAAATCACAATTTAACTTAGCAGGATAACACTCTTTTTCGAAAACAATGTTGAGTTTGTCTTTACTGATATAGTTATTACCTAATAATAACATAAAGTTCTTAAGAGTATTGATATTAAATCTATACTCCATTCTCATGTTATCTTCAGTAGCAAATATTTTATCACGTAACCGTACATTACGTTTCTTTTTGTAGTCCCACTTAAAACTATATGTAGATAACCTAACTAACATAGTCTCTATAAGATACTTATATTGCATACTAGGTAGTTTAACTACATAGTTAAGCCTCCTAACTATGATAGTAATTTTATCGTTCATATTTTTCCTTTAAAAAAAGAAAGGACTATTGTCCCTTCTTATAAACTTCTTCAGCTAATACCTCATTCGGTTTAACCATGACGTCTAATGGATGATTTACTCTGTGGAATTTTCTAAACGATGAAGAGTTAGTAATACTCTTAACAACATATTCCCAAGCATATAAACCACCTAAACTTCTATTAGGCATGATGTCGGTAATACCAACAATCTCTTGTTCTCTTACACCTCTAGCTAATTCGAAGTTTTTAGTCTCATAAGATTTAATAGTAAATGCATATATCATTACTTCTAAAAGAGCAATATTAATATCTAGTTTACTATTTAACATATCGAATAGTTTTTGTAACATAGTCTCAGGAGTTTCAACTGATTTAGTTCCCTTACTTATTTTAATGCGTTTAAGCAATGCTTTAACATTTTTAGCAAGTTCTAAGAAACTAAACTCTAATTCAGGCATCACGATAATAGGTGCTGCATATGTCCAGTTACTTACATCGATAATATATCTATCATTATCATCGAGCTTATAACCGTTAGTAACAATATACTCTAAGAACTTATGTGTAAACGAACCATACTTACCACCATCTTTAATAGGTATAATATACGACTCTCTACCAGCTCTTGTCTCTATTACTATGTTAAGAGATTCTATTCTACTAACACGAGTAGCTTCTATCTTAGGTATATCTTTTACGTTAACAATATCTTTAATACCGAATGCTTCTTGTTGTGTTATGATGATATACATCTTACTTTGTTTCTTACCTAGTACATTTGCTCTAAACGCTATACCATTCTTTTCTTTAATAGTAAAGAACTTAACAGCATCTCCTTCTAACTTAATACTGTTAGTAGTTGCCGAGCTAGTCAAGTGTTTTGTACTAAGAATAGATTGTGTGATTTTCTGTGTAACTGTTGATGTACAATAGTGTCCTAAATTACTATGGTCATGAATACCATAAGATAATTCACCAAAACAAGCACTACAGATATGTTTACTATTTTTAAGTTTACACTTAATAGCACTTCTTAATTTAATACTAGTACCAATAAGATGTGTGTCGTTACTACCGATAATCTTTTCAGTATTAGTATTTTCATCAAGATAACGTTTACCTACAAGATTGTGTAAGTCACCTTTACTTTCATCAGTAGCAGGTCTTACATACCAAGAAACATATTCTTTATTACCACAATCAGTCATTTCTAAATGTTGTACGACCATAGTAACAAGTTGTAGTTCTCTTGCTAGATATTCACTATCCTGTACTGCTTTATTACTTAAGAATAATGCTTTTGCACCACTTCTAGATTCAATTGCCATATCATACATATTGCTTAATCCCAGTGTAAATGAACTAGCAATAGGATATTTAAAAAGACTACCATCTATTTCTGTAACATATCCCCGCGGACCTAATAACTGTTTAATTTGGTTAGGGTTAACCATACCGCCTACATAAGCTTTAGCGATAGCGTTATGTTTATAGTTAGGGTCATTAGTAAGAATATTATCTAAAACATCATATGCATTATTGATAGAGTCAACATCTCTCTTTTCTCTAACTACATCAATAGCACTCAATAATCTTTCATCAGATTGTATCTCTACATAGTCTAATATATTAGTACTCGTACTATAATTAATATGTTCACAACCTATATCATTATAGATTACATTCAATATATCAAACATATGTTTTTGTAAATTACTCAATTGACTAAAATCATTCTTTACTTTAAAAACATTTTCCACAATATCCTGTAAGATAAACTCATAACACTTATTGATTGTTTTGCTTGTAAAGATACCATTTGTATAATATCTACTAATCGCATAACCAGAAGTAATTTTAACTTCAGGATAAGGTACAAGTAAATCTAGAATATATCTAGTATGAATAATTTCTTTATGTGTCATAAAGATAATTTCGTTATCCTCAAAAACTACTTTAGTATCAGTACGATAAACATCAAGTAGTTCTTTCGGAGTGAACCTCATGTATTCTCGTATAGGGATCGCTTGATTCTTCATTTTTATTTTCTTCCTCTTCTTCTTTTACTGTCCATAACACATTTCCTTCTAAATCAATAACTGTGTCAATATCCACAGGATACAAGTTACCAAAAGTACTAACCGCTTGTTCTTGTAATGATTCCAATAATGACCTTATGTGGTCTTCAGAATATGACGGATAATATTCTCCGTTACCGATAAAATAAACTGAATTGTACATTAATTCATTTTTATCTTTATCATAAAGAACAACTACTGCTATAAAATCTTTTCTTACTATTTTTTCGTTAGATTCATTAAGCCCCATATGTTATCCTTAGACACATCTACGAATAGCACTATACTGTAAATCTAAAATTTCTAACATCTTAATTATTTTAAGAATAAAACTATATGCACTATCATCATTATGACGATCAATGTTATTAGTATTCTCAAAGAGTGTTTGTAAGAACTCTAATGTTCCTTCTCTACTTACATTATATTTATTTATGTCATCCTCATAAAGCTTCAGCATATTTTTAAGATTAGAATAATAACCTTCTTGCTCATTAATGATTTTTAAGATATTATCTACATTAATATCATTACCAAATAACTCTATACGTATCTCTTCATATAGTTCAACAACTAAAGATTTAACACTTACAACAAAAGAGTAAGTTGGTTTATTAGCCACGATAACAACTGGTACGGTTTTATTTTTCTCTTGAGCTTCAATGTAGATTCCTATATGTGTATCTTTCTTATCTACGAAATATACTAATCTATCCATGTGTGTATGTGTTAACATAACTCCGTTTTCATCTATATCTTTACATCCATAAGCTTAACATCCAATTTCATCTTCTATCCTTCTTGTATTTAATTAACCGTCATAGGTCTATTTAAATAATATATGTCTAAAAATTATTGAAAAAAAAAATATTACTCTAGTAGAGACTATAGTCTCTACTAGAGTTAATCAATATCTTCAACTGATAAAATACATCCTTCATTACTGGATGTAGTCCATGTATTTATTTTATCGTTCATAAATGTAAGCAATCTAACAGGAATATGGCTGTTAGATGTTTGTGCAACAGTGCGGTATAAGTAACCTTCATGCTCAGCAATTACTTGTTTAACTAAACACAAAATCGTGTTATTTAGTATACCATCACTATTATCAACAGTAGCTAAACGTTTAAGTTGTTCTTCTATGTACGAATATAATCTAGCTTGTTTCAATGTTGGAACAATATAAACAACTTGTTTAGGTTCTGGTTTAGATGTTAACACATTAAGCTCGTCTATCTTTTTACTAATTTCAAAGATAAGTTCCTCGATCTCTTCTGGTGTATTCGGAGCAACATGTTCATTTATTAAGGCGGATACGAATAAATCACTCTTTTCTTTAATATCTAAAGAATCGTAATCTCCTATAGTAAAATCACTTTCTGTATCATCCTCTTCGAAATCATTACTAAATATAGCTTCCATTAAATCATTCAAAGCTGTAATTGTATTTTCTTCTAATGAATCTTTTTTACCGGTAACATCATTCATTACTTTACCGTTCCATTCATCGATATCTATTTTAGTTTCTTGCTGTGCTTTCTGCATATTTTCAAAATATACTTTCCACGGATTATTGTTATCCATTGTTTCTTCCTTTTCTTGTTTTTCGGTACTATCTTTGCTATCACTAATAATCGATAACTCATCTAGTACATTTAACATAAATGTACCAAATATTTTAACATTTAAAGTACTTGATTTACTCATGCTTACCAACTTATCATGTATGATCTTGTTAACACATTTGTTATCGTTTAATTCACACATTAAAGATACCGATTCCTTAATGTATGTATTTAATCTATTAACTAAGCTAATAAATTCTTCACCATTAATGCCTTTTAGTGTTACTGGCATTGTCTTTTTGGGGTATTTAATATCTAAAATATCACTTACAGTAACGAATACTTTATCTAAAATAAGTGTATACTCTTGTAATGATTCCGTATTAACAAGCTGTTTAATATAGTTCTTTTCTACCGCATATAGCATATCACCAACATGTATGTTGATGTTTAATGTTGGTTCATCCTCTGCAACTTGTTCTGTTACTGGCTCTGCAACATTTTCCTGAATAGCCTCTTCTTTAATAGTGTTTTTAATAATATCTAAAACAATATATTTACCATCAGTTAGATCATGCACTAATGTATAATATTCATTAATAGACACGTTATCTTTATGCGCTTCATCATATTTTATTTTAGCGATATCTGTAAATACTACATCCATTGTATGCATTGTTTCGTTTAACTCATTTAGTGTGATTAATTTTGTATTCATTATTTTCCTTTATACTTTGATATCTATTCCACTTACGTGTACTATACTCTTTTGAATACGCAGATTTGTTAACTCTTGTTTTAAGTCTACGTTACGTAGCATTAAGAGCTCATTCTCGTACTTTAATTGTTCTACCTTAGCCTCAGCATCTCTTTTTGCTTTTAAGAGGTTGTAGAGCTCCTTAGTGTTAACTGTAACGGTTTCTATATGATTTACATCATTAGATTCCATTAACTTTAAAAACTTATTTACGTCCATTATGTATTCTTATTTTTTTTTTTATTATTATATTTAGCTACAGCTTTTCTGACTACCCGATCAGGATCATCTTTCAACTGCTCGTGATAGCGATCACTGTATTTAGCTACAGCTAATCTAACAGACCAACTAGGATCATCTTTAAGCTTATAGTGATATTTATCACTATATTTAGCTACTATTTCTCTGACTTCATAACAAGGATCATCTTTATACTGATGATGGTGCTTATCGGTATATGCCGCTAGAGCTTTTCTTATGCTTAAATCTTTATCATCTTTTAACTGTTCGTGTAGCTCATCAGTTAACCATAACATATCTATAGCTTCATTTAGTTTGGCTATATATTCATCTCTAGCTGCTCCTTTGTATTCGGCATCTATAGCTTCTGCTGTTTCATCATACGTGCCTTGCCAACAACCTATAGTGTATATGTCATCTTTAAGAGTTATAACTCTATCGCATTCACCGCAGTGGATAGCGAACCCATCTATCAGTGGTCCTTTTACATTACTCATTGCTTACTCCTTATATGTTCTATCTTTATGATATATGTTTATAAAAAAATGGAACACCTATATATGTTAGTAGCCACTATAGCTACTAACATATTGTAAATGCTCAAACTCTCGAGAATATCGGAACAAAGAAAAAGGTTTCCTTCCCCCACGGGCCTGCGGCCCTCCCCCTACCTTCCAAAAAGAAAGGCAAGTAGCTCGTTGTGTATAGGGGGTGCGCCATCTGGTGCCTAGTATCTCTATCTGCTCTGTCCTATCCTATCCCCCAGAGATCCTGCTCTGGTCATCAGGTAGTAGTCCTATACGCAACTGAGTACTTGGAGAGATTATTATCTCTCATATAATATATACATAGTTATAATTATTATTTATATAGAAAGAATAGATAGCTATACATAGCATGCTATCTTTAATTAATTAATAATACATATACAGTAACTATAGTAGCTATACATATTTAATATTTAATAAATAGAATACATACCTATATTAGCATAGATAGCAAAATATATTATTTTAATAAAATAATAACAAATACTGTAGTGGCTAGATATATCTTTTTTATATTCAATTCATAATTGAATACAAGCTACTAGATAGAGAGGAAGAATAATGTATAACATAAAAATTAATAAACCATTGTATACAGTATTAGCATATACTGAACCTAAAGAGACAGCATTAGCTATACGTATGTGTCACGATACATGTGACCAAGCAGACACTATTGAATTAGGAGATGATATTGGTTACATAAATGAAAATGATGAATGGGTAAGTACGCCGCTAGGTCCTAAAGATAAAGTGCTTATAGATAAAATAGGTAATAAGATGAAACATGGTAGTACATTAGAACACTTAAGATTTGTATTTGTTACTAATGATAAGATACTGGTTGAACCATTTAAAGAGAACTGCTATAGCAGAGTAACAACTGAAAAAGATAACAATAAGGAAGTTTACTTTGTGAGTAGTAACATTAGAGCCGTTATCGAATCTATAGTAACAGATGAACGTATTAATTTAGATATACTTAAACAAGTTATACCTGAACCATATCATTATTTAATAGTAAAGGAAGCATAAATGAGAGCAACATGTACAGACTACATTAAGTTAGACCCATATTTATTACCAGAACATATTAGTTATACATTTAAGTTAGAAGATATTCCTAGATATGTATTACAAGAAATAGCTAGACACAGAACTATGAGTCTTACTGTTAAGAGTAGTAGATATACACTTAAAAAAGATTTAAAGAATGAAGAGCCATTTTACCAAGAACTAGATGAAGTAATTTGTGATTTTGAAAGAGCTAGCAAATATGTAGAATTAGGTAACGATACTGATGTAAATATTGCTACAGTAAAATCATTAGAAGAGTTACGTAAATTAGTTGTTATGGGTAAAAGCAATGACGTTATTAAACCAGCATTGCCAGAAGGGTATTACTGTAATTTATATCTAACATTGTATCTAGATGATTTAAAACATTTTTTAAAATTAAGACTAGCTGGTAGTGCTTTAAAAGAGATTAGAATTTTAAGTAAATTAATGATTGATGCTATTCCTGATGAACATATAGATGTTTTTAGAGATTTAGAAGATTTGTATAACCAAGTAGTTTTACTAATCGAAAAAGAAGAGAAAGCATCATGCAGTTAATATGTGTTGCTGGTGAAGCTAAACATGGTAAAGATACCGTTAGTGATTACATTATAGAAAACTATCCTAATGGTATTAAGTTACAGTTTGCTTATTTGTTAAAAAAAGAAGCCTGTAAGTTACTTAAAGTATCCTTAGACGAGTTAAATCACTATAAGGATACCAATACCTTACTTTATGGTAAAATTAACGTGAGGGTCTTCTTACAAGAGCTAGCAGATACTATGAGGGCTGTTGATGAAAAAGTATTTGCTAAATATGTACAATGCGCTATTCGTAAAATGCTTAAAAAAGGATATAGTTATGTTGTTGTTTCTGACCTAAGAAAACATATAGAACTAGATAGTATGAAAGATATGAATCTAGATATGTTAAGTATTAGAGTAGAAAGAGATAATATCGAAAAGATAAAAACAAATAACCATAATAGTGAAACTGAAGTAAAAGATCTAAATGTAGATGTTGTTATTAAAAACAATGGTACATTAGAACAACTATATAACAAAGTAGCTATAGTTATGGAAACTAAAATAAAATAAAAAAGAGATATACAGTATAGCTTATAAGCTATACTGTATAGTTACTGCATTAATGATATTTCTGATAATAGATAACTATCTACTATAGCTTTTCTCTTAATATCTCTTTCAGTAAGATTGTTGGTTCTAAACTTCTCATAATGCTCATTAACATAAGCTTGATGTTTACCTAAGTTAAAAGACTTACCTCTTAATTTAGATTTAAAATTAGAATCACTATTAAACATTTGCGCAGCGAAATAGAGTGAATCAGGTCTCTTATTTTCATCCGCTATAGTATAGTAATCTTTATCTCTTAAGTTAGGTATGTTTTTGATGTAATCGTTAATCAACATACCATCAATAGTTATGCGTACATAACCTGCTTTTTCTTTATCGCTAACTACCCATGCATAGAGTATGGTGCCTACTTCAGGATGTTTCATAGGTTCATTTTTATCTAAGAAATAAACCTTACCTGTTAAATCGTGAAGAACTACCATATCTTCACCTTTCATATCTGCAGCTACTTTCATAACTTTTAAAACTTCTTGTCCTTGCTTTTTAAACATTTTTTGTTTACTCCTGTTAAAATATTGGTCTTGGTGGTGGTTGATTAAATATATCATCACCACTATTGGTATTAGTAGTATTTTGTTTTGAAGCTACATACTCCTCGTCTAAGCTATTTACTATTTGTATGGTTACCGTATATCTGTTTTGTACTGTAAAAACCATGAGGTTATTATCTGTACTTTCTAAAAGACTTTGTTCCAGGTTAAGAGGTATCCGTTTTCCGTCTTCTTTAATATAAACATTAATACCACTTCTAGTTATTCCATTACGGAATACTTCAAAGTTCATATGTATCTTTTCAAACTCTACTTCTTTACTTGTTTCTTTATTTACTACAGATTTAACCATAACCATTTTACCACCGGTGAATAACTCTAAGTTCATAATATCTAATATTTCATCTAGAGTCATCTCAGGATACATTTGGTGTTCGCTAATAATTGCTTGTAAATGGTCAAAACTAAAAACTACACTCTTATCATAAAGAGATTCTATCATGTTAATCCATTCTTCTTCTAACCCAACATCGTTAGCATACTCTCTAATAATAGATTTCTCTAACTTAGTAAAGTAAATACTATATCTTACTCTGCCTGGTCTATTGAGTATAAATTTAGATATATCTCTTTTTTCATTTTCTGTTATGATAAAAAGTTTCTTACCGTTACTAGAAGAAGACATCATAGTCAACATCTTCTCTTGTATGTGATAAGGAACGTTCTTACCAAACTCGTCGAAGAACAACACACATCTATTTAAACCATTAAGAAAGTTAATAGTATTGATGTCGACATGTATATTGGTTATCATAACTACCATATAACCATGATCTAAAGCTATATTAGATAATGTTTCTGATAATACTGTTTTACCTGCACCACTATCACCTACGAACATAACTCCCATACTAGAAGTACTTCTAGTAAAAGAGTTCCAGAATTTTTCAGCATAAGATAGTGTATTACCGTAGATTTTAGGAGGCAATACGAATCGTTCAGCATCTGGCTCTAAGTAATAGTTTTTTGTTTTTGGATCTTTAACTAACTTATATATCTGGGCAGGTAATATCGGATGTATTACTATGCTCATTACTTATCCTTGGTAGTGATATTCTCTTTTTCTTGATTTATCATTTTTGTTATTTCTGCACGTATAGAAGCAATAATAGAAGATAATAATGTTACTTCTGTTATATTTACTTCTTCTTGATTTTCCATACTTACTAGTTCATTTTCTTTTATACGTAGTTGAATTAGTAATTCATTAAGTGTTTCATTGTCGGTAAAAGAATCATTTGCTTCTAAGTCGCTGATTACATCATACATTAGACCAAGTTCATCTCTTTCTTTTTCATAGCACGATAATGCATTCTCTAGTTCTAAATCTCTATCTTCTTCATAAAGATCTAGTTCATTTTTAATATTATCAATAATGCTATTTAACTCTGTTAATCTGTTATCGATAGCTTCTAGTTTTTCTTCTATCTTATTCATTGCTTTCTCCATTAATCGTTTTAACTTTTAATTTAATAAGTTCAGTTGTTGTATCTTTCATGCGTGTAAGATTTTTACGGATATGATTTACTCTATCTAGATAAATATCATCTACTTCTAATAAGAAACTATTAGGAATCACATCATACGTATATTTAATAAGTGCGCCTTCTTCAATGTAACTTAGGAAAGATAGTATGGTATCTGTAACCATATCATATGTCACACTATGTCCATTAATAATATATTCGTCTATAATATCTTTAATATCGAAATATTTTATTACGTCAATATCATTAAGTCCATTATGGATATCTGCATGGTTAATAACTAAACTATCCATGTTTTCTTTAAGCTTAATTAGAGCTTCGTCTAAATTACTTTTAACAACCTCACATTGCATACCACATAAACCTACATATTCGCCATATCTAATTTTCATTTGTTATCCTTTTATTTTTCTATATTTTTTCTTAAGTCTAAATAAGACTGGCTTTCTAATGTTTTCAATATCTTATTTTTGATATATTCAACATCACTACTTTCATATCGGCATATATGGTTAGAAGCAAAGGGATTCTTAACTATCTTAAATACTTCCAATATAATATTATCTAAATCATCTTTAACATAAATAATATCCATAACACCATTTTTATCAATATGTTCAGGTTCTATTTTAATAGGAATTTTTGTTTCCTCTTGTGTTTGTTTTAAAACTTCTTCTGCTATTGCAAACATTTCAGTCATGCTAAGTTTTACTTCGGACATACTTACTCCTATTCTGGAATTATTCGTAATTCCGCATTATTTAATCCATTATTAAGATAATAGAGTAAACGGTTATTGGCTTCCAGTAGTTCTAATTTACGATCAAGAACCTTTTCTTTATAGATAATTTTATAACTATACATCTTTTTCCTTCTTACTAAGTTGACTTTGAGCAAACATGATAGCGTTAGTAATGGCATAACGACTGACATTATATTTTTCAGCTAGTTTAACTAAAGTCATACCTGATTCTTTTTCTTTAAGAATCTTTTTAGATTGTTTGATATCAAACTTTCTACCCTTACACTTTTGACAACGTTTAGTGTTACCACTTAATAAGTTAGTATATCTAACATTAGTAGTATTACCGCAAAACTCACATCTACATTTCCATACAGTAATTTCATTTTCTTTACTAACTCTACGTAAAGGAATTAAATAACCGAAACGTTTACCTTTTAAATCATAATGTTTTTTACATTTACCCATTGTTTACTCCAATCATTTTGTTTAACAATACCGAAGCGTTATGCTTCAGTATCGCTTGGTTTAAATTCAATAGCACTCTTTGCACTACATGTTCTACAGACCACAGGAACAATCGGTTCCATTATCAAATCTTTACTGCGATAAAGCATTAATGTTTTGTTACCACATAACCCACATTTAACTTCTTTTAAAGCATTTCTTTTTGTATCGTTAGGGATAGCATAAAATTCATTTTCAATACGCTCATTAAGACTCTTAATGAATGCATTTAATTCACGATTATTGGTGTCTGTTAAAAGTGTTGTTGTCCCACTAACAAAACCAGAATGATTAATGATAAGTTTAAAGTTTTTAAAACTTTTAAGTTTATCCATAACAAATAAACAATAGCTAATCTTTAAAGCATTGGTATCTTTAATCGACGAATATCTAGCTGCTGCATCATAGCTAACTGTTTCGTTAATAGCTGTACGTAATTTACGATTAGCGTTAGACAATTCTTTAATCTCATCACGAATAACACGAATACCTTTATCTACCTGTTTTTGATGTTCTTTTAACTTCTCAGCATCGATAGCGTTAGTGTCAACTGGCTCCATTACTTCTACTTCTTTGTTTTCCATTTATGTTCCTTTTTAATATATTTCAGAAAATGTACAACGTTTAGGTTTTAATACATTGTCTATAATTTTAACAACTGTTTCTTTATCGTAGAATCCATCAGGATAGATACACATGAATAGTTCTTCTAAAGTAACTTGTGTTATATTGTTTTTCTCAACGTATGCAACAATATCGATAACAGCAATTACTGATTCAGCAGGTGTAGAAATTTCTAATAAATCAATACCTATCAATACCGTTGAACTAACTTTATCGGCAAGATTTAAAGCCTCAATTCTTTTCCAAAATACTTGTAATAGAAAGTATTTGCTATCCGTATGTAATACTTCTAAAATTGATTTTTCTGTTATTTGTCCAGACGATACCATAGATAAAAGAGTAATGATATTAATTGCGGTATCTTGGTCTAATTTCTTATATTTAGGAGTAATATTTAACTCTTCTAAAGTATCTTTTATTGTTTTAACTTCTTTCACGTATTTCCTTTATTTTATTAATTACATTTAATCGGTTTAACATAACCAAAGTCTACTAACCTACACTCTTCTACTATCTCAAATTGATTTTCTTTATTTAAAGGATCTTTAAGTATCTTGTTAAGTGCATGTCTGGTTATATTTAATTTACTACAAGCCTCTCCACGTGTCTGATAAGTCATTACTCTTACCTTACAGTCATTTTGACTAATATACATACGTAACCGTTTACTGTGTTTCAGTATTTTACGCCACTTACATTCCATTTCTTCTTTTAAATTGTTACTATTACGAATAAGATAGTAGTCTTTATTGTATATAATAATCTTATCACATTTTTTATATACGTCAAGAACTGATTTAAGTCCTAATTCTTTAGTTGCTGCAGCAGCATCATCGTGTCTACTCACTATTTGGTTAGTATTAATATCTACAACTAATACTTCTTTAGTTTTAATATAGATATCTAAATCTTTACCTGCTGGATACTCATTAGCTTTTTTAAAGATATAGCCTTTACAACTTTTACGACTACCTTTAACAACTCTGTTAATAACAGATAACGACATATTAAGCTTTTTAGCTGCCATAGTTTCAGATTCCCAAGTATCGATATACTTACCTAAATTATCATACCTATTGATTGGTACACTTACCATTGTTTACTCCTTATGTAATCTATTTTAATAATATGTGTTTATAACTATTTTGTAGTACACTATTTAGAATGACAAGAATGAATAAAATAGAAAGGTAACTTATGAGCGATTACAGTTTATACAGTAATAAACAAACAGATTTTTTACAACAGAGAGCATTCTTCGGAACAGATAAAAATACACAACGTTTCGATGTTATGAAATACCCATGGTATGATAAAAACAATAATAAACAACAAGGTAATGATTGGAACTGGGATGAAGTAACCATCAAGAATGACATTAGTGATCATGAACTAAATTTAGAGGATTCACAAAGATTTGTTACACGTAAAGGCTTACAAAGAGCTATCTTTTTAGATAGTTTAAATGGTAGAGGCCCTGCGTTTATGTTTGCACAAGTTTCTAACTTACCAGAGATGGAAGCAGCTATCACAACATGGAATCATTTTGAAGTTAATAAACATAGTAGAACATATACTAAACATTTAAGAGCCTTTTATAAGGATCCTGCTGAAGTTTTTGATGAATCATTTACAGACCCTGAATTAGTTAAGATTGCTGATAGTATTTCTAGTGTTTATAACAAGTGTTATAAGTCTGTAATTAAATGGATTTATTATAATCAAAACGATTTAACATTAACACCTGAAGAGATTGAGGAGATTGAATCTGATTTCATTATGGCGTGGGTAGAAGTTAACATCTTAGAAGGTATTAGATTTTATCCTTTCTTTAGTAGTATTTGGGCTATCGAACACACTACTGGCTATATGCAAGAACTTAAAGAAGATTTAATCTTTATTTGTCGCGATGAGAATGAACACCTTAATTTAACTCAGCATACACTTAAGCTCTTTAAACGTAATGAAGATGAAGGATTTAGCGAAACATTTAAAAAACTCATCCCTCGCATAAAGGAGAGATACTATCAAGCATATCGTGAAGAGTGTGATTGGGCGGATTATTTATTCTCTAAAGGTTCTTACTTAGGAATGAATGCTACCATTATGAAACAATATATGAACTATTTAGTAGTTAGACGTATGTTAGCTATTGGTCTAACCCCAGATGCTAATCAATTAGGTGGTTCTATCGTCACAGTTAATCCTATCAAATGGGTAGAAGATTATGTGGTTAATGATGAAGAAGAAAAGCTACCACAAAAAGAAAATGTACTTAATTATGTAACTAATGCTATTGATGACGACATAGCTGATGTTGAAGATGTGGTTAGTAAAATTAGTAAATTATTTAGAAGAAAGTAGAGGTAAATTATGAATAAAATTATGATCGAAAAAAGAGATGGTAGTTATGAACCACTTAATCCAGAAAAATACCATAAACACTTAGAATTCGCATTAAGAGGTTTTCCTAACTTATCTATGTCAGATATAGAAATGGCTGCTAGTGCTGAGATAGTAGATAAAACTAAATCAAAAGATATTCAAGATGTATTAATCAGAACAACAGCTAATATGGTTTATGAAGAACCTGATTATGATATTCCTGCAGCTAGACTACTTAACCAAGATCTACGTAAAAAAGTATATGGTGATTATAACCCTATTAATTTAGCTACTATGGTACAACGCAATATCGATAGTGGTGTATATGATGGTGAGTATTTAGAAGAAAACTATACCAAAGAAGAATTAGCAGAAATTTATACTTTTATAGATTATGACCGTGATGATTTATTTACTTATGGTGGATTAAAAACTAACGTAGATAGTTATCTTATTAAGAAACATAGTAAGATTATGGAAACACCTCAAGAGATGTATCTTTTAATCAACATCTTTGCTTTTGCTACGTATAAAGATAAGTATGATAATGAAACTAGAAAGAAATGGATTAAGATAGGTTATGACCTTCTATCCACGCATAAAGTTAGTTTACCTACACCATTGATTAAACAACTACGTACTAAGTTTAGAAGATTTATCTCTTGTGTACTTATTCATACTGGAGATACCAAATACACTATTGCTAATGCTAATAGAGCTATTTTGATATTGGTTGCTGGTGGTGCTGGTATCGGTTTAAATGGCGGAGATATTAGGGGACTTGGTGCTGATATCGATGAAGGAAGAATGAAGCATACGGGTAGTTTCCAAATACTTAAAGGGTGTGAAAAAAATACTAAAGCATTTACACAACCAGATAGAGATGGTAGTACTACATCTTTCTATTATTTCTTCCATAGAGAAATAGAACTATTTATGGTTCTAGGTAATGCTAAAGGTACTACAGATACACGTATTAGAGATATGGATCATGCTATTGTATTTAACGATTTCTTTTTTGAACGTTATGCTAATAATGAAAATATAACACTATTCTATATGAATGATGTTCCTGACTTAGCTAATTACCTTGGTGATTACGATGAATTTAAGAAACGTTATGAAGAATACGAAAGAACTGTTCCTGAAGATAGAAAAACTATTATTAGTGCTAAACGTTTATTACATACTTTCATAGATGAAAGAGCATTGCAGGCTAGAGAATATGTTATGTTTGCAGATAATGTAACAGAACAAGGCATGTGGCGCATCCCTATTAAGAATAGTAACCTTTGTTTAGAAATCACCGTTCCTAGTTATCCTATTTATGATGTTATTAATATTAAACGCAATATTAAGTTTAAGTCAGAAAGAGACGAAATAGAGTATTATGATCTGCGTAGAGAGATGTATTACTTAACTCCTGAAGATGATGAATATATGTGTAAATTAAATCGCATGAATGATTTATTTACTTTCGCATCAAGCGATGTAAATGCTCCTGTGGATGAAACACAAGCTTATGATTATTTTGATTTAGAAGGAAATATTAATCTAAGCGAGATAGGTGTTTGTATTTTAGGTGGTATTAACTTAGGGCATTGTGAAGTAAAAGATTTACCATTAGCTAGCGAGTATTTAGTACGTCTAGAAGACGAACTTATTGATTATATGGACTATGACTTACCTCAGACAGAAAAAGCCGCTAAGATGCGTCGCACAATCGGAATTGGTTTTTCAGACGTATTTCATATGTTAGCTAAAAATAAAGTATTCTATAATACAAAAGAAGGTAGACAATTACTTCATGACAGAGTAGAAATTTGTGCATTCTATATGACTAAAACATCTATTCAGTTAGCTAAAGATTTTGGTCCATGTATGTTATATCGTGATACTAAATATAGTCAAGGTATTTTACCTATAGATACTTACCGTAAAAGTGTAGATGAGTTAGCGGAGCACAATCATTTAGGATTACCATGGGAAGATTTACGTAAAGAGTTAAAAATATGGGGAATTAGACATAGTACACTTATGGCTAATGCTCCTTTTGGAACAAGCAGTATTCCTAGTAACTCTACACCAGGTATTGAACCACCAAGAGGACTAATTGCTAAAAAGTCAGGATTGCCTAAAATTGTTCCCGGATATAAAGAGTATGGGCAATATTATACAACTGTATGGGGTGATGATTTTAACAATATTGATTATTTCAAATTTGTAGCGGTAGCACAAAAGTTCATGGACCAGGCAATGAGTCTTAACCAATATCATAACTTATTAAAATATGTAAATAATAAGATTAAACGTAGTTTATTCTTAGAAGAATTAATAGTGGCTAACTATTACGGACACAAAACACTTTATTACCTTAACTTTAAAACTAAAGATAAAAACGATAATGAAGAAAATGAAATTGCTGAGTTACCGCAAGTAATTGAAGAAGAAGAAATGTCTGGATGTGAAGGAGGTAGTTGTCATGTCTAAAGATGTACGTATTGTAGGTGATAAGCTTTATGCTTATCACAAAGAGTATACTAATGTGCCTGGTACAACTGCGTATGTTACACGTGATGGTGAAGTAGTTAATAAACACGGAAATATTATGTCTGAAAAGGGCAATAGACAATATACTATCGGTAGAAATAAATCGATGAATATTTTCCGTATTGTTGGAGCTGCCTTTTATTCTGATAAAAATAAAGAAACTTTAATTATAGTTAAAGATGAAAAAGATCCCTATAATGTTAGTAAAGCAAAATACTATAGTCCTGAAGAATATTGTAAATTAAATAATTGTGATTATGATGTTATTTGTGATAATAAATACATTATATTTTCAAATGGACAATGTTATAGTAATCACCATATGAAATTTATGTCTAAAGTATTGCGTCCTATGTTACACTACAAACTTAACGGTAAAGCATGTAGCATATTATCATTACTTATTAACAGTTTCGGCACAGTAGATATGCGTAACCATATAAGTATGTATGGTTTAAGAGGAGGTATTGGTATTGAAAATGTTGTCCCTAAGGCTGATGCAGAATTACCAGATGGCGACATTTTAAAAGAAATGCCTGTTACTAAATTTAAATGTAGAAAATGTAAATGCTTATTTAAAGCTAAATCAGCAAAACAAATTCTTTCTTCTAAGAAACTATGTGTTCCGTGTAGTAATTTAGAACAAGATAAACAACCTAAGTTGAAATTTAAAAAGATGGAAAACTTTCATGTTTGTAAACGCTGTGGTGCTTGCTATAAAGAAAAAGTTGATTCTTGTTTGAAGTGTGAATGTTTAGAATTCATGTAAGGATTACTTATGACAATACAAGACCTATCTAGAAATAATGATTTTCCATTAACTAAGGATTTAATAAATAAATGGAACAGTGTTGTACCTGTTTTAAAGAATAACTATATCGATAGAACAATAACTATTGATCCCAATATAGCAGATAAGTATAAATTTGATTTTATAGGATTATTAACACATCTTGATGTTCCTGTGGAATTGCATTATCCACATATCGTAGTCAATGGTTTAGTGTGTTCTACTGACTATAAAGGTGATTTTAAAGAGATCAATATACTTAACTATACTGAAGCAGGTAACTACTATGAACTGTTTACAAGTAACTACAACTAGCTACAATTGTAGCTAGTTGTATATAATTTTAATCACCTACTTTCCATTGATAAATATTAAGGAAATTATTATGTCTAAAGAAGAAGAATTATATCACGCGATATTTTACGTTGACGGAAGCGCGTACCCGAATCCTGGCTATTGGGGCGCTGGATTACATGGTTATATGTATGGTGAAAATAGTATAGGGAAGAAATCAGGAGATAAACCGAACAATTATATTATTTCTAACTTAGGTTATCTTGAAACAAACAATGCTGCTAAACTAGAATATCAAACAGTTATTCCCACATTTTATATGGATGGATACACAACACATGATGGTGTTGGCACCAATAATACTGCGGAAGTAGTTGGTATTATAGAAGCTATTAACTATGTTGTAAATTATTCATCTACTACCAATACAGTTAAATCACTTATAATTAAAACAGATAGTAAGTATGCTATCCATATATATGATAAGTTATTAAAAGACCCAGAATGGCGTTTAACGGTTACTAAAAATGTAGAGTACTGGGAAATGATGGAGAACGCTATTAACTACGCTAAAGCTAATGGTTTAGATATTGCTGTTACCAAAGTATTAGGACACTCTACTTCTTTAGGTAATAACTTAGCAGATAGATTGGCTTATCTAGGAAGAGAATTAAGTACACGCAATAGTAAGAATGACATTGTTATTAAAGCTACTACTGGTAAATATTGGAAACCTAAAATAGAGAAACATCCTCTTATTCCATATAAGCAATTGTTTTTCCTTAATGGTCAAACTGAAATACCGATGTATGCAATACTTAACTACAAAACAGATGTTGAGCCAGGTAAGAAATCACATGAAGCTTCTTTTGGTCTAGTTATGCCTAAGAACAAAATACCTGAAATAGAAAATGTTATGACTGAATATATGAAACACTTAAAGGGTATTAACCTTATTTCATCCGTTAACTTAGATGTATTATACAGTCAGTTTGTTTACCATTACCACAAACTTTTTGGTAACGATATATTCTCTTTTAATTATAGAGGAAGACGCTATCTGTCAGCATTAGAAGGTGAACCTATTGTTACTGAAGTTTATCCTCCAGGGTTAGCTAAACAAGCACTAGAGAAAGTTATTATGCTATCGCAACATATAGCCGATTATAGAGAACGAGATAAAGTTAAAACACAAGCTATCTATACCGATATTACTGGTATGTTTTTTCAACCTAACGAAAAAGGTGTACCAACTATTACTATTGATAATACTTTAAAATATGTAACAGTAGATTATACTACTAAAACAGGCATACAAGCTACTATACCTTTACAGTTAGGTAAAGATATCATTAACCGTAACCAACTTAAAAAATTAGAAAAGTTAGACCCAGTTGTTACATTGTTAACACATGAGTTACAGCCAGGTGTTATCGAATACCATGTAATTATAGAGACAAGAGCCACTGAAGATTATTCTATCTGGTGTAACTTCTTTAGTAACAAAGTATTTTTAAATACTAAAAAAGAAAAGAAAAAATAGTATATAGTATAGAGCAACTGCTCTATACTATACTTTCTTATTACTTGCTTCTGTCATTAACTCTAATGTTTTAACTAAGGTCTTATTGTGTCTTTTACTGTAAAACCTATTACTCATAGCGAATATATCTAATCCATTTAATGCTGCTAAATGATAACCATCAGTTCTGCTATTGTATTGTGTTTTTAATTCGTGTTTCTTCTTAATAGGTTGTATTGGATTAGGAAAATCATTTTCTACTATAAATAGATTTCTATCTAACAATGCATCTTCTGCTGACTTATATCCTTCTTTTTTATACTTTTTACCATTTAACCCTACAGTCCATCCAAATGAATGTCCGTTATTAATTATTCCTTTATAATCATATTTATTATCTTTCCTAACACGCTGATTAAAATTTTGTCTAAGTATAGTATTGCTCATACAGTTATCTGGACCATAAGGACCATCATTATTTATTCTATCCATAGTTTCATGGTCTCTTATATTTCTAGTATACCACGATACAAATGTTTTAGGATCATGCCATCTTTTATCTACATAGATACCCCGAGCACCATAGTCTTTATATCTAGGGTGTGGTTGTTCTTTATTTAAAAACTGTAGTTTAGGGTTATCGGTTACATGTCCTCCTTTTTGATAACAACGTTTCATCATTTGGTACCAGATGTCCATAAAACGTTTTGTATCTCCTGAACTACTAAGACCATCTCTTGTTTTGTTTAAGCAGCCACAGCTCTTTATTTTGCCTCTGATGACGGTGTTTAATCTTTTAGTGGATAAGTTACCGCAATCACATTTAACATCAGCAAGAACAGCACCATCTTTATCTTTATTTGGATTGATTCTGGTAACTGTTAACATATTGTATTTTTTACCTATGTGCGATTCAGGATTCTTTAGTTTGTGTTTACAACCGCATGAAGTAGAGTGTCCTGTTTTGATTTTGTGCCAGCGTGTTATATATTGGTCATTACTACAGAGTGTGCATAAGGCTTTTACTTTGGAATCTCCTACAGTATCTAGGATTATGAAGTTACCAACATGTTTACCGATGCTATCTTTGTATTTAATAGCTTTTGTTTCTGGTTCATTTGGAACATATACTTTCTCTCTACTCTTTGTTTCTTGGTTCATTTTGTATCCTTAAGGAGTTATTTTATTATTCTTTTTAAAATAATATTATATAATAGTACTTTAAAAAAATTTCTCTGCGCTTTAACAAAAAAAAAATAATTATGTCTAGAGCCGTGATTACAACGGCTCTAAACTACTGTTTCTTTGGTTACTTTGAGAATATTTAGGTTAAATTTTCTGGAACATAATCTATCTCAACACCAGCACAATTGAATACACTGTTGACTAGTTGCAACGAAGCGTCATTACCAAATGGCATTTTGCTTCTATCTACTAATCTATCGACATTAGTGGGTGTTTGAGCATTTAAAATGTTCTTATAGACCTCTGCATGAGTGTCTTTACTCGTTGCTCTATCCTTTAATTCAGCTATCACTTCCGGACCAGAATAAGCTGAGAACAATCTCGCCTCAGTCTCGCTAGCTATTTTGACAGGGCTGTTCCTCCATGGTAAGTTATACTTAGTATTCTTACCAGCACTTATTGGAAAACCATAATGATTAGTTTTCGCACTAGCACAACTTAGGAACTCGTCACCTGTTTTGAATAACAAGATAATATAAAGAGGCGCAATAATGACTTTACCTCTTCCAGGTACTTTCTTTCCGTTAATAGTATATTCAGGATACACTATATCAGGAGCAAATTTGGTATCTTTTAGTTCTTTAACTATCTGGTAAGCTTTCTTACGATTACTTACAGTATACTGTATGAACAACTCTTTCTCTAATATTTCTAACAGAATCTTATTGATGTTGTAAATATTCTTTTCATCATAGAGAGATTTATATGCCTTGTATTGTTCGTTATCTATATACGACAATAATTCCAACACTAATGTAAATACACCTAGTGATTCTTCTGGTTTTAGTATTTCTATCTTTTCACTATTAGGTAACTCTGCACCAGTATAACTATTGATAGCATTTGTTACTAAATATTTAGTCTTTCTACTAAAACCATTGAAGTATTGTTCGTAAAGTCTAGATACATTCATTCGGCCCGAAATACTCGTGGGGTCCATTATGATATCTGCATGTATCCCAGTGACGGGGTCCCTAGGCATATCCTCTTTTTTAAGTATATTTACAATCACCCCTTTCTTTTATATTCTGTATGTATCGCTACTACATACACGATTAGTTGCTTTATACTACTGTTAAGTAGAACTAATCAGCTAACACTTTCATGTTAGAATAGACTATATCTTCACCCACTATATACATAGCTAGGGTGTCTACCATTTCGATTTAAGGGATTCTATACCCACTCGCTTGAGCCCTACTCCCTGGTTAGGGGATAGTCGTTGAACTCACACGCTCCGTATAGGATAGCTCTCGCTGTTTAAGGTGCTTCGCTGCGTCGGTTGCCCAATCTCTATAGGTTTTTACTATGCCTATAACTTCCATTACTGGTATAGGTATTACAGTCTATTTCTAGCTGTAAGTAGTACTATAGAGCTCTAAGGGGTTTCCCGCAATTAGATAGAATATCATACTACATTACTGTGGTATGAGCCTAATTAGTCTATATTTATCTAAATCTCTTACAGGGATGTTCTTTTTAATTTTTAAGAATCTATAAAGTGCTAAAAAATCACGATACAATACTCCATCATATATGTATTTATAATATCTAGATATCGATATAATTAAATGTTTTTCTAAATCATTATATTTTGTATATGGAATACGTATTAGTGTGTAGTTATTCTTTTTAGCCACTTTATTTTTTCTAAGATCACTTTTAACCTGTTTTTTAAATCTTTTTAATCCACCAAATCTAGTAACTGGTTTAAAATGTTGTTCTCCATCATATTCGATTAAAATATCTGTACCTACAATATGTATATCATACATATAATTCTCTATCTGGTATTGCGATACATAATCTATATTATATTTACACAATATAGACATTATTAATGTCTCTCCTTTAGATAAATTACAATAAGGACAACCTTGTCCAGACAGATGATGGGTTACTCTTTGATCAAATACCTTACCACAATCTCTATGCTTTATTTTCATTTTATGATTAGTATCGATATACGTTTCTTTGTAATAGATATATTTATTATTGTGTCGGATATGTGCTTTTTTAACAACATCAGAATATGTAACTTTAAAATTTTCATAATTACATTTACGACACTTTCTTTTTTCTAAAACACTACGTATAGGTGTACGATATATACCATGTTTACGACATCTAACATTTATATAGTGATGTTTATAATATTCATCTTTATCTAAGATATAGTCATATTCAGGACTAACATTTTTGAGCATGTTTAGAATTTCATTTTTGCTATAGGTATTACATTTTTTACAACCATATTTACTAGAATAATGATTATATAGATTATTTCCAACTAAACCATGTATCGGACATATAATATTGACTATATTTCCAACGAATACGTATTTAAATTTATTCTTAAATTTAATTTTAGATTTACGTATATATTTTTGTTTAGCTTCTATACTTTTTTAGGATCAAAAATAATATTTGGTTTTACATTATGTTTACATAATGGGCATCCTGTTTTAGTGCGTAAATGATTTCGCGCACATATTTTTATGTTTCCGTGATGTTTACATATTAGATTCAAAGTATCTTCATCTCCAAACTTTTCAGGTAAGTTTGGATATTCGAACATACCAGGATATCGAGATTTAGATTTTTGTATAAATATTTCTTTATACATAATTGACCTTTTATTTTAATATTAAGCCTTGATCTTTAGCATCAGACGCTACTCTGACACCCACACCGTTATGTGTTGCTCCAACCATTACAGTTGGACGACTAGGAACATCTCCTAGAAGATTTTGAAGCGACTATATCAATCCTTATACATTATATATAAGGTGCTAACGTTTCGACCCCGCTTGGTGGCCTACAGGGACATAACCCCCTTAGTCTGTGAACACACACGCTCCATATAGGATAGCTCTCGCTGTTTAAGGTGCTTCGCTGCGTCGGTTAAAGCCAGGTATATAGGTTTTTACGATGCTGAACACTTCCATTACTGGGTTCAGTATTATACTATGTTTCCACGTATAAGTCGTACTATATACTTTTAACAGCTCCTTCCCGCAATTAGAAAGCTTATTCACCTTATAGCTATAAGGCTTTTTCAGTATAGCATCACTACCATACCGGGCATTATAAAAGTTTTGTTATTCTTATAGTTATTTATTTAAATCTTTTAATACGCTGTGTTGTTATGGGTATTGACATAAAGAATACTTTATAAATGTGATTCCATAAAAATTTATACATAAAAACACCGGAATCGCGCGTAGATTTATTTAAAAACTATAGGAATAATCTAAAGATACCACACAAGTGTGTATCCGTTAACTTATTTCCTATACCATGTAAATCTGTCAGCTTATTTCCCTTCTCTAATCTATGTCTGTATCTGATTTTGAATTCGATACGAACTAGATCCATTTTTTCATTTTTGTAGGTTTTAGCTATTTTTCTGTTATCAGGGTTAACTATAGCATAACTGTCTATAATTAACTTATTTAGTTTTTCACTAATCGGTAAGTTGTTGTTTCTAAATTTAGCATAGTGTTCTTTAGATAACTTAGTATATGTATCTAAGATATCCTTATAGTACTTAACTAATCCTTTAGCGTACTTATCGATTATCTCTTCTGTACCTTGGTATAGCTCTTTCTTAAATGCTGGTGATTTATAAACTTTAATGTCTATAATCTCACCACCAGGACCTTTGGTATAGATTGCTTTATCGAAAGTAGGATCGAATTCAGTAACATCTTTTTTAGATGTGAGTGCAGGTGCTAGTAATGGATCATAATCTCTTAATACCATAACGACACCATCATCATTAATCTTTTCACCTATTTCTGGGAATGGTTTATAGTTATCCTCATCACCATACATGTTAAGTGCAAAGCTGTCAGTACCGAACTCTACTACTCTAGTTTCAATAGTATCATAAGCAAATTTCTCAGCCATCTCTTCTGAGATAATAACTCCATCTTCAGCTACTTCAGGCATGGTTAAAAGAGCAATATTTGCATTGACACCAAAAGCATAACTATTGTTTTCTCTTACACTAGGAGAATCTGCTAATACTGTATCTTTAGGTAAGATAGTATTTGTAGTAATAGAAGAGAGAGTTTCTTCATTCCATTTATACATAAATCCAAAGTATTGGTGTAAACTAAAGTAGTTGGGTACATTGATGTAGTCTATTTCGCCAGTAACTAAGTCTTCATATATGACCGTGAGTTCTGTAGTAGTATTGACACTATTGGCATCTAAACCATTATAGCGTTTTACTATATTGATAATACGTGAATCATTTTCTAACTTCTTAGAAAAAGTATTTTCACCTAGTTGTTTTTCTAAACCTGTTTGAATAATGCGTTCATCTGCATTAGGTAAGGTAATCATTTGTGAGATATGTGATCCCATCATAATAGCACGTGGTGATGATATGTTCGTTATAAATGGGTTAATAGCATGTATGCTAAGTAACTCTTCACAGACTTTAAGTTGTTCGTCTAAATTAGACATGTTTTCCATATAAGGCTCCTTCGAAATATGAGAACTATTCGCGATTTAGTTCTTTTTTATTATGGAGGTATAGTGTTACTTATACCTCTACTTTTTTACTACCGCCACATTCCCAACAGATAACTTTTTCACCATCTTCGACAATGAAACCTGTAGCATTACAAGTTTTGCAAGGCCATTCTGCAGAGAATGTATGTAAGTGTTGTGGTTGAAATCTTTTTCTCATGATTTCTCCTTTTTAAGTTAGTAGCATACTTATAGTATGCTCTATATGAATAATATATGGTTAAAAAAATATAGAAAAAGAAACATCTTAGTAGTTAGGGTATATACCCTAACTACTAGTAGATAATTTCTCTTAAATTTAATTCAATAATAAACTTTTTAGGCACTTTGACATGACCTATGCCTATTTCTACCTTTTCTGCTATTTTCGAAATAATATGTTGGTCTGCTTTATTATCAGCCATAACATATTCTTCGATTATATCGCGTTTAGTTCCGTCACCACTACTAACCTCTGCTTTTACTAGATATTCTTTCATAAGATATCCTTATCTATATACCGGTGGTTGATAACCAGGAATAGGTTGTTGTACTTGGTTAATCCCGACTGGTCTAGCTTGTTGTTGCATAGGTTGTGCATATTGCGGCATTGGTTGTGCTTGTTGTTGCATAGGTTGTCCGTATTGCGGCATTGGTTGTGCTTGTTGCATCATTGGTTGTGCATACTGCTGCATAGGTTGTCCGTATTGCGGTTGTTGATAACCTGCAATTGGTTGTTGTACTTGGTTAATGCCGACTGGTCTAGCGTTTTGTGGTGGCGCTGGTTGTGCGTATGCCGGAACGGTTGGTTGTTGATAAACTGGTTGTACTGGTTGTTGTACTTGCGGCTTTGCTCCACCATAAAGAATCTTATGTACTGTGCTAGCTGTATCGTTCTCTGTAACAGTAGTCTGTGTTGGTTGTGGTGCTTGTACTTGTTGTTGCATACCCGGAACATACGTAGTTGGTTGTTGTTGTACTACTTCTTGCTGTGTTTGTTGTTTAGGCGCTTTTTGTCTATTGAGTTCTAACTCACTAGGAATAGTGAATAGTTCACTTTTAAAGATGTTTAATTTCTCTAAATCTTTATCACTAACTTCGATAGGTAGAGTAGCTTCTTTAACTAATTCTCTATTTACGTTAGTTAATGATTTAAGAATCTTATTCATACGAGTACCTAATTTAATATAGAGTTTAAATAACGAAATGAATCCAGGTGATTCGTTATCGTTACTACCGACTACTACAGAATGATTTTCATCCATCATATTGAATACGTACGTATAGATAAGTTTGTAAACAGCTAAATCCTTAATGCGTAACTTATAACCATAAACTGGAGTAGTCTTGTCAGCTTCTAGTAACATTTCATAAAACGGGAAAGAAGCTACTGCTAATCTGTTATAACGGTTACCATCATAACGACCATTCTTCTTAAGGTATAGCTTAAGGAATGATTTACTAGCTGGTTCTTTAAGAGATTTAGCGTACATCTTAGACCAAGTATCGACTGATTTATCATCTACTTTATCTTTAGCTTTACCGTCATAAACATTGTTAAGTTCAATAAGAAACTTATTAAGTTCCATATCTGTTTTCTTTTGTAGTTTAGGATTACTAGCTAAAGTTAGTAGTAATTCACCTACCGCAGCAAAAGTATGGGCTAGTTTCTTCTCTGCAATATCTTTTACTTTCTTAAGAGAAGTACTGTCACCTTTAATTACATCCTCATTAAGCGGGTTAAAGAGTACTTTAGTAACCATGATGTTACCGTTTTCATCTGGTTCAATAGATGTATCGATATGTTCTTTAGTAGGTAATACCATAGGTTTACCATTAACAGTAAACATTGTTGGTTTACCACCTAAATTGATTTGAACGAAATCGTCCTGACTTACTTCTAGTCCTAAACTATGTAGTACTTTTTTATAAAAATCCATGAGTTTCATATGTTATCCTTGTCTTTTTTTTTTGTTATATTCCAAAGTCGTCACCGACACCTACTTGATAAGTTAAATCCATGATTGTAGAGAAATCATCAGTAATAAGATTTTTGTTAGCTTCGCTACTTATGACTGGACTATATAAGCTATCTGCGAATATAGGTAAGCGATAAAGTACACTTGGTTGGTTATTGATACTAACACTAATCGTAGCATCCCCTAATAAGTCTATATCTGCATTAAAACTAACTAACAATAATCCATTTTGAGTAATCTCTGGCATGAGAATGCTATTTACTCTAGCTATCAGTTTATTAACATATAACGGTATATCTATACCTTGTATAAATGAATTAGCACTAGTAACAAATGTTTCAGGTAATCCATTAATGTTAGTACTGTTGATAACTATATTACTAAGCATGCACTCTATTAGCATTCCAGAAATAGATTGTGCTATGATAGTAGCTGTTACTGTTTCGATTGTTTGTTTAAATAAATCTTCAGTATCATTACTATTAAGTACGCTTGGTGTCATGCTATCTACTAATGATTGGTTTGTATCTGGCATATGTGTTTTTGTAGCAATACCTGGATCTAAATTAGCTAACTGCGCTAATGTAAACTTATACGGAGAAGGGTCTCCTGTTAAGTTATATAATGCAGTTATAAATGGTGTAGATAACAGTGATGATTCTGCTACATTGTTAGATGCTGCTTTTAATACATCGTTAGTATCATAGCTGATGTCTGACAGTAACTTAGCTTCCATAAAACTATTAAGTGTTTTAGTAAAGTGTTTAACTGGATTATTATTAGCTCTAGCACTAACTGATGCTTGGCCATCAACATTATCTGCCAAGTTAATAACATTAACATTGCTGTTATGACCATAAACCATATTATCTTTAATATTGTTAACAATATCTGATGGTCTGATTAACTTTAAATCATTTGGATTACCATCAATAGTTTCGTCTATCTGAGAATTACCAAATTCATCCACTATGATGTTAAAGGTATTGAGTGGTCTAATGATTACTGAACCATTTAATGGATCTACCATACGCATCACATTAGTGATACTGTTAATGTAAAAGTACATATGGTCATCTATTAATCCAGTATATGTAGGATCGTAATATTCACTATACCCTTGTAAATAACTAATCATAGTGTTACCACCAACATTAGATTCAACCACCATAATAAAACGCAATCTTTGTGTATTCCAGCCATTAACGATGTTAGCAGCACTATTAGGTGCAGCATTTAAGCTCATTAAGTTAGGTACTTGTGTTGCGATTACTGCCTCATTTACTTTACCACCATCTGACATATTAGGATTATTTAAAATATTCTCTAACGAATTAATTGCATTATAATCTGCATTAAGAGCATATTCTCTTCTGAATACATTTTTATAAGCTTCTCTCGTTGGTATTAAGTTAAGCATAACTATATTAACTGGTTGTTGTGTTATGCCTGTTGCTCCGTTATTATACATATTGTTTACTCCACTCTGGTTCATCATTTTTATCTCCTGCTTTCTTCTAATTTTATAATCATCTCTGCTAATAGTATTTTAAGATTATTTGGAACTATCTTAAGCATACTTCTACTTTCCACTACTTCCAAAGCATATTTTTCACTTATGACAGGCATCCATTTTGTGGAATATATCATATTACTCAATAAGTTAATTGCTTCTTCCGCTACATTAGCAGAGGTTTCTTTATTAATTACACGCATATACGTATAATGTTCATTAAGCTTATCTTTAATCTCTTTGCTTAATCTACTTCTGTTGGTACTACTATTAATAACGAATACGTCATCATCAACTGTAGTGTCTGCTAAACTATTTAATAGTATAGCTAAATACTTACAATCTAATTTCCATAGGTATGCAAATCCTACTGATAAAAGATTGTTAATGTATTCATTAGATAAATGTTTAAGCGATCTAGGATCTAATATATCTTTAAAGATATAGCTTAACATAGTTAATTGTGCTGGAGTAATGCTTCTTTCTAAAAATACTTGATTATGAAGTATTGCATCTTTAACTATATCTTTATCTATCTCCACATTAATTTGTGAAATAACTACATCAATATCTTCTACAGACCATTCCATTTCCATAACTTCACCAACACTTAATGCGGTTACAACACGATAAGATTCTACGATACTATCACGATCACCTTCACCACCGTCACTGGATGATAAGGCTTGTTTATTTCTGATTGCAGAACTAACATCTTTTCTTATGTTTAGCTTATTCGTAATAAATACGTGCATCTTAGTGATTACATTATCACCATCTTTATCATCAATCACACTACTAGTAATAATTCTAGCAAATATAGCTGATGCAAGAATATATAACGGCATTTCTTCTCTTGCGATACGTCTTTCAATTACACGAATAGATGCTGTTTCCTCATTTTTAAATGCTATATCCACTAACGTCTTAGTGAATGCGTAAAGTTTTTGCATAGGAGGTGTTTCAAATATTCTGTGTGTAGCTATAAAGTTAAATAGAATATACTCTTTATTTACGCCGTTTATTAGTGCGTGTTTAAGTTGGCTAAAATGACCAATAGGACCTAATACTGTTTTTAGTATCGTAATTAATGCTGCTAGTTCAAGATAGTCAGTTTTAAGATAAGTCTGTGCTCTAGTACCATCGCCATCAGTTTCAATAGTTGTATTGAATTCAGTCTTTAGACCTTCTGGCGGTTGAACTTTATAGACTTCACTTACGAAATACAAAACATCGTTATAATCAAACATATCTAAAATAGGGTGCGCTATTTCAACAGGTAATGGATTGATATCTTTCCTGTTAATTAAACCTATTAAAGTGTCTTCTGTTTTAACGTATTGTTCCATAAGTTTCTTTTTAAACTCATCACCTTTATAATCAAGATACGCATTGAGTAAGACAAACTGTCTTTCTGGGTTCAAGTCATCTTTGTTTCTCTTATTTATGACTGTGCTTATGTCGAAATCGACAAAAGCTTTGCCGTATTCTATGTGGATGATCAGTCCACTTTTGTTGTACAAGTTCATTAGTTTGAACATAGGTTCTCCTTCTTTTGTTAGGAGTAATGAGCTCCATATCACGCGTGACAAAAGTATATACATACTTAGGTCTATTTAAATAATATATGTTTAATTTTTGGTAGAAAATGAATATAATGACAAATAAAAAAAGAAGGATAAACAGTGAGTAAACCGGATGTGATTTTAATAGAAGAAATGTTTGCGATGCAAAAGAAATTTAACGATGAAACAAACGGGGAATGTTGGGTAGAAGGTATTACTAAAGAAGGAAGAACCATTAATTGGAAACGTTGCATATATATGGAATCGGCAGAACTTATTGATTCTGGTAATTGGAAACATTGGAAATCTTTAAACCAACCTATAGATTATGATAATATTAAAGTAGAATTTATAGATCTTTGGCATTTCGTTATGAGTGAACTTATGATAGAATTACCGGTAGATGCTGCTGCTAGTTTAATAGTGGATATGTTATCATGTATACCAATGAATAAAGCTTTAGATTATGAGACCATTGTATTGCGTACAGAACACCTTATGAGTATTGTACTTAACGATAGTTCGTATAATGCAAATAAATTAATTTATTCGTTCACATCATTACAAGGAGAACTTGGACTAACTGTTCCTGAACTATATAAGGCTTATTTAGTTAAAAATACTTTAAATAGTTTTAGACAAAATAATGGTTATAAAGATGGTAGTTATGCTAAACTTATTGATGGAGTTGAAGATAATGTACACATGTATCAGTTAGCAGATAAATTAAATTCACCAACAATGAAAGAACTTTATTCAGCATATGAAGAATTTTATAAAGAAAAAATAAAATAGATATAGTAACAACCATATGGTTGTTACTATACTTCTTTTAATGCTGTAGTTGCTGCTGGACTAAAACTAAATTTAGTAGATAATTTACTTTCTTTAACTACTTTTCTAGCTTCTGCTAATGCTGGTGCTTCTTCCTCTGTGAGTGGTTCATCTTTTCTAGCTTCTATTTCTATAGCTCTATCTTTAATAATAGATAATAGTCTATTGATGAACATAAGTGTTGTAAATCCTAATTGACTATTCTCATAAACCTTATGTAAGTCATCGATATCTTTTTTATCATAACCAAAGGGTTCTAATATTTTTTCATCTTTATACATAAGCTTCATGATTAAATCACTAGGAGTAATGCGTAACTCTTTAGGGTCTTTACCTGTATCTGAAGCTAGTTTATCTCTAGCTTCTGCCAATACTTTAGATCCCTCATTAACGATACGTAAATAATAATAAGGGTCTATCTTTCTAAAAATAGAAAGTTGCTTCTTAGTAGCACGTATGAGCTTCTTACGCACACGTTTACCTTTAGGATAATCTTTATCAATACTAAACAATAATAAAAAGATTACTGTACCTATAAGTATTTGTTCTATTGTCATGTTATGCTTCATTGTTTACTCCTGTTAAGTCAAATTAAAATATGCTAGTAGCTACATTGTAGCTACTAGTAGTGTTAGAATAAATCATCTTCTTTTAATGTAGATGTATCTACCTCAGGTTTAGTTGTGTTATTAGCTGCTTTATCGTTACTAACTGGATTAGCATTATTGTTCATACTATCAACAACTAACTGATTACCCATAAGTTTCTTAAGCGTAACTAGATATCCTTCAGCAGCTAACTTACTAAGTTCAGCTTTATCAGTAACTGGTTCATCACCAACATAAAGTTTATGCCATCTAGATGGTTCGATCTCAAACTTAACTTTACGTTTTCCTTCAGCAATTAATGCTAAGTAAATAATACCTTCAGCATCTTTACCGATATTAACTGTAGATTGTAATACAATATCATCAGTACGTTTGTTATCAACGTATTTAGCATTAAAACAATCTATTTTAAACTTAGTATCTGGTTTACTATCGATTACTTTTTCAAATAGTTTAACAAATGAATTAAACGAGTTATAATCGAATGGCGCTGTAATCATTGTGTTGTAGTCAAATGCTGCTTCTCTGTTTTTATTTGTTGTAAATACCGTAAATCTAGGGTAACCATTTCTCACACTCACTGTGAATAACCCATAATCTCCATCATCATATTGTTTTCTTAATGTTAATGGTGCGAATTTCACCATATTTACCTTTGGTCGTTGTTGTGTCATTTTTTAATCTCCTAATATAAGTTTGTGTAGTTTCTTACGAGTTCACCAACTATTGGATCGCTACGTAAGTCTTGTAGTATTTTAATACGACTACTGTGTGATGTCCACTTTTTGTCTATAGCTAAGTTGTGTAACTCTCTTCTTACTTTCACACTAAACGGTCTTACAAAAGTTTTATCTCCTAATATGTAAAGTAATTCTTCCATAAAAGGAAATACGTTTAATGGTTTAGTACCTATCTTATGATATTTAGTATACCATTCATCAGGATATTTTATTTTTCCGGTATGTGATTCTAATAATATTAACCCTTTTACTTTTCTAACATTTAATAAGTCAGCGGTAATATGTGTCGTAATTAATATTTTTCCTAACCCCGCGTGTAAGCGATAATCACCGAATTCAACACTACAAGTTAAATCTACAGGTTTTTTCTTAAGGAACTTATTGATATAATTGTATATCTCTAATTCTTTAAGATTAACCGTACCTTCTTTATCTTTATTTAAATGTTTCATTACTTTATCATACTTAGGTACAAATAATACTAATTCGCATTTAGTGTCATCGTATAAATTACTTATAATATTAACATCTTCTAAAACAGTGTTAAGAAGACGTATATCGTAAAAAACAGTTTCTCTAATACTTTTATCCTGTAAACTATTTATAACGTTTCTAGCTAACGTATAGATGTTTAAATAGTGTTTCTTGTAATCATTGATGTTTACTTTAACAGGAATCTCTCTATCAGGGTCATACCGTTCTGTAGTTGGATCAAATACTGACTCTAACATCAATCCTGTACCAATAGTTACTCCAAAAGATGTAATAGTTCTATCGGTATATGTTTTTTGTTTATTAAACATTTTACTCCTTCTTAATTATTTTCCATTTTTTAGATTTAACTTCCACTAA